>Ga0207699_10000012_pt1 | contig 278800 bp, 240 predicted proteins | sample LARL51metaG_FD_184344 | JGI IMG/M metagenome (GOLD analysis project Ga0207699, IMG submission 184344) | Corn, switchgrass and miscanthus rhizosphere microbial communities from Kellogg Biological Station, Michigan, USA - LAR L5-1 metaG... | ecosystem: Host-associated > Plants > Roots >... | reverse complement strand
ATCGCTTTCTCCACTCCAGTTTGTCGGTAAACCTTCATTCAGCCACTTTAGCTGACGTTCTACCTTACTCTGCTGAAAGCGGACATATCGTGTGCTACTACGGCGGACATATCATGTGCTAGCGACAAGAACCGTATCGCCTCTTGGGTAGTGTCCTAAACTGTGTTGCTCGCCCTAAAAATAGTTGATCCGCCAAAATCCCACCGTGCTACTATTCAAGTATGCCAAGGCGGTCAAGCAAATCAGAAGACCCAAATCTCTTTGCGAAATCCATCGTCGATCAGATCATAGCCAAGTATGACCCCGAGGCCGGGCCTGACAAAAAAAGTACTAGGAAGACCGCGTCTAGAAAATCACCAACTCACAAACATGAGCCACACACAAAGAAGAGATAATTCACGCTATTTCTGTGTCGGGCGGAATTTGGACTTCTGCGGATCGTGCTCTTTCGATCATGCGTTTTACTTGCGAGTTTGTGTGGACAGAGAATAACTCAATATCCGTATGCGTAAGGGGGAAGACCCTGAATATTTCGTCTGCAAAAGCCTGGCCGATGCTCTCGACCTCCGAGAAGTCAAAGATGACGGTTTTGAATAGTTCCACTCTTGAGACCAATCTTTTAGCCTGTGATCTCGAAATCAGCTTGTCGTTTCCGTATTGAGCTAGTCTGACCGGAACAACGGTCTTGGTAAACCCGTAATCTTCTCCCGAGGCAAAATGATCAAAGATTTTCCTCGTCGTTCGTGCCGTGTGGTTACTTAATTTTAGCCATACCGAAGTGCCGTTTTCAAACTTTGGTCTCTCGCTAATCCAGTCCTCTTCTTTTTCAAATACGTGGGAAAGATATACGCCGCCGGAAAGAATATCGAACGAATCGAACATTCTAGATGTAAAGAAGATACCCTCACCTGTGTGATGCGCCGGATCTGTTGTGAGCTTGCCCTTGGATAGTTCCAAGATTGCATGACGTTCATCTAACAACTTCAGAGCAGTTTGAATTTTCTTGAAGATTCCCACGCCATTATCCATCAGTACGATCTCGGTGCTTATCGCAGTTCTTGCAATCCTAATATAGAGGTACGTCCCTCCCGAATGATCGACGGCATTATTTAACATTTCAGTGAACCCATAGTGCCAGATGTCCAGGACATTCTCAGGCTGGTGCCCAAGTACGGGAGCAATGTCATCTCTCCAAATCACATCTTCAGCCAAGTCCGGGGAAAGAACGTAATGCTCCGCCCATTTGATCATCGTGGCCAATTTATAAACGCGATTCCGCGTCTGGCCCTTTTCATCGAGGGCACCTTCGACAACTAGCTTTTGAAGATGCTTATTAACCGCTTGGCGGGTGATCTCAAAATGCTCTGCCGTAATTCTGCTAATATCTTTCGGATGCTTCCCGACCTTTTCTAAGATGAACCGCCGAATCTCTTCGCCGCGCACATGAACTCTTGTCATTAGAAACCTTTCCCCTCGACTTTGTCAACTTTATGCTTGACATTTGGCAACTCAATGCGGTACTATTGTCAACCATAAGGAAAAGATTGTCAACCTTTTTATTGAGGCGAGAGAAATGAATCCCTTAACGGTTAAAGCACAACAGCTTACGGTGGAGTGCCGGTGCTGCAACGGCGAAACAAAGAAGTTTGGCAAAGATCGAAAGGGCCAGCAGCGTTACCGCTGCCTGACTTGCAAGGTGACTTTCATTGACCCGGACATCAAACGGGTTGATGGAATGTTGGTTCCTGAACACAAAGCGCTTTTGTGCTTGCAGCTTTTGGTTGAAGGCAACAGCGTAAGAAGCACCGAGCGAATCACCGGCGTTCATCGCGATACGATTCTTTACTTACTCGTGAATGTTGGCGAGAAGTGCGAGCGAATGACGGAAGATCGCATCAAGGGGTTAGCGGTCAAGGACGTTCAGGCGGATGAGATTTGGGGATTCATCGGAATGAAACAGAAGGCGAAAAACTTTCGCGGTATCGAATCCGACAACGTTGGCGATGCGTGGACATTTGTGGCAATCGAGCGCCATACGAAGTTAGTGCTTGCGTGGCACCTTGGGCAGCGAACGCGAACCGACACGGTTCAATTTACTGAGAAGATCGCACACGCTACGACTGGCAGTTTCCAGATCAGCACGGATGGATTTCAAGCGTACAAGGATGCGGTTGTTTATAGCTTGGGCGGTCAGTATGTTGACTTTGCGCAGCTCGTTAAAGTGTATGCAGCGTCACGCGAAGGTGAGCAGCGATATTCACCGGCTGAATGCACGGGCGCACTCAAGATAGCCGTTCACGGCAACCCCGATATGGACCGGCTCTGCACATCGCACATTGAGAGACAGAACCTTACGATTAGAATGGGTATGCGGAGAATGACGCGCCTCACAAACGGATTTTCAAAGAAGTGGGCCAATCATCATGCGCACCTTGCACTACACTTTGCCTACTACAATTTTTGCCGAGTACATTCGACCTTACGTGTGACTCCGGCGATGGAATCTGCTATAACAGATCACGTTTGGAGTCTCAAAGAACTTCTTTCGACCTAAACAGGACTATCCGTTATGAACTGGACTAACATTGTTGAATACGTTACTCCATACATGGTCAAGATCGAAACCCCGGTCGGAAGCGGAACTGGGTTCTTGTGCCTCTATAACGAACCGAGAACGTTCTGCGGTATCGCGACAGCTAAACACGTTGTTGACTATGCGGAGGACTGGCAGCAGCCCATCCGTATACGCCACTTCCCAACTGCGAATGCTGTATTGCTAAAGGAATCCGAACGGGTTATTTACCCAGACTGGAAGACTGACTCAGCGGTAATTCTGTTTAGCGCGGAGCATCTTGATTTGCCAGAGACGCCTATACAATTGCTCCCAAGTCAATTCCCTATCGGTATTGGCATCGAGGTTGGGTGGCTTGGTTTCCCCGCTATCGAGCCGAATACGCTCTGCTTTTTCTCTGGGAATATCAGCGCTCGTAGATCGGTTCCCTACCCTGGCGGGTATCTGATTGATGGCGTGGCTATCGCTGGCGTTAGCGGCGGACCCGTTCTCTATTCCAGTGACACTGAGGGCGTCCAGATCGTGGGTACTGTCTCTGCCTACCAGCCCAGTAAGACTAGGGAAGAAACCCTGCCCGGCCTTCTTGTCGCTCAAGATGTGTCTCACTTCCACAAGATGATTAGTCAGGTTCGAGATTGGGATGAGGCAACCCGTCAAAAGCAAGCGATGTCAAAAGAACGCGCTCCAGAATCCGAGACTAGCACCGACCCTGAACCAGCAGTAGAGGATGCTTCCCCGTCCGAACCCTCACAAGAGTAGCATGGGTGTCAATGGCCCTACCAGAGCACTAGTGTCTCATTCTGTGTTGCTAGCTGTCGATAAAAAATGAGAAGGAACGCAGAGGCGGAGAGGCCACTGGGTAGAAGCGTGCCCGCTCTGCGTCCCCTCTCAAAGGCGCTAAAGGAGAATCTAATTCAATTGATCTAGCGCGTGTAGCATAACTTCAGGTACTCTCTTGGAATCGGAAACAGGACTGAGTTGCGCGTCCCGGCAAGGTTGACGCAACCCAGCCCCGCAGTGGCCACCGTTCCGGGGGATGGTGTTTTCACGTCGGAACTGCGGCCTTGGCTATTGTATACAAACCTACTGAGCGAATCAATAGGTTTCGGGGCCAAGTGAAAGTCACTATCGACCTTGATGATCTGATCTCGCAGAAGGAAGCGGCAGAGGTGCGGGGCTGTTCTACTCAAACCATCAACTCACTTCTCAAACGTGGAAAGCTCAAGGCGTTCGTAATTGGCGGAAAGACGTTTGTGTCTCGGAAAGAAGTGAAAGCCTACAAACCGAGTAAGGGCGGAAGACCTAAGAAGAAATCCTAGTGCGCGGTTCTGCGTTGCTGACGGATAACCTAGAAAGCTATCATGTGAGCGGTAGAAGGAGGGCCAACTATGTTGACCAAACTTTTGACCGAGCCCGGACTACCAGACACGGACACATGGACGCCTTTATAGGTTCTGGCATTAACTACGGAATGCGGCGCACCATCGGGCAAATCCTGAAGTAACATGTAGGCGTGCGCTTTGCTGGTGGGTACCAAGGATACCCGGATCGGTCCATTTTTGAGCCCGGTCCCGTAGGGAGCTAAATATTTTCCATCCCCGTCTTAAGGAAAAGGAGACGGGATTTTGCTATTCAGCAACACACATTAGGACAGTACCGCCTCTTGCCCATTGTCGCCTTCCGTGTAAAAGTACGACACTATCCCCAACTGGCTACGAAGAAACTGAGTGTTTCTGGCCTGTGGATAAACCAATATTGCGACAGCTTGTCGGCTTGATATACTGATTACGACAAATAACCTATCATTAATTTTCCTATCTCTATGTTCACCTGCGCAAGATGCCGAGCTACGGTGGTTGCCGGCGAGGTCGAACGCGAAGCGGGCGATTGGATTCTTCGCTGTTCGCTATGCGGTGCAAAAAATATTCTAACCTCTTCCCTAAGAAATAATCTTCCGCTTCCGACATTCGAAGTCACTGGCTGGAGGGAATAACAAACGAGGTATGCCCTACCAATTTAAGCGAGAACCGCTTACCCAAGAAGAAGCCAACCGCCTCGCCAATGCCTGCGAGAATCATCGAGAAAAACTTATCATCTGGACGCTACTCGACACTGGGTTGCGCGTTTCTGAGCTAGCCGACCTCAAGAAGGATAATGTTGATTGGCAAACCCATCGACTGATGATCTATGGCAAGGGCGGGCCATACGGAACGCAGTCCAAGCGGCGCATTGTTCCGCTCACTCCGCGAGTCCAGCCACTCATTGAAGGTCACTTGAGTTTGCACGATGAGTTCGGGATGAGCGATCGAACAATCCAGCGGCTGATCACCAGAGTAGCGAATCGAGCGGCAATCAGCAGGAAGGTGAGTCCACACGTGCTGCGCCATACCTTCGCCGTCACCGCTATCTTGAAGGGACTCTCCCTCCCTTCTCTCCAGCGACTACTAGGCCACGACCGTCTCACTACGACTGAGATCTACCTCGACATATCGCCCGAGGAGGTCATCAAAGAGTTTCAAAGCAAGTGGTGAGTAACTCTAAGGCAGATGCCCGAAGTCTTCGGAGTGAAGCGTATGTAGGGTATCATACTCTTTGTCAAATTTCTTCGCGTTGTGTGATAGGGTTAAGGATGTAACTCTCTCGCAACGATCCGGAACGGGACTCCTATTCATGCTCGATAATAAGAATCGCCAGGATGGTACGATGACCTTTGATTTCCTTGACACGATTGTGGACTTAACGCAATCAATGCAGGCAAGGTTGCTTCGACAATCCAACTCAAGCATCGGTCCCCTAGTGGAACTGGTATATAGGACAGGTATATCTCTACCTGCCGCTACTGTGCGGGATGCCAGGGATGAAGTGCGGTTGCTGCTTGAACAACTTTCTGGAAAGCGAAGAGCGTCATTTACATCACTTCAACCCATTCCGACAGAGTTCAAAGCCATTCCGAGTACCAAGCGCGAGTTCAACGATGTTTACTGGAGCACGTTCTGTACCCGTGTGCAGAAAGCAAGCGAAAGAGCTGGTGTCGAACGCCATCTCGCACAGGCGTTAGCCGGATCACTTGATGAAATGGCTGCTAATGCACTCGAGCATAGCAGCGATTTTAGAAATCGCATTGCCGGCTACCGCTGGCAACCTGGTTCCTTTGAATATGTCGTCTCTGACTCGGGAGTAGGGGTTCTTTCAAGCCTACGCTCGAATCCTGAATACCAATGGGTATCAGACTCCGGGCAAGCGCTTGAGGTCGCACTTATGGATGGTGAATCCAGGTACGGAAAAGCTATCGGTCGCGGGATGGGCTTTCACGACCTGATAACCAATATCGCTCGCAGGGGAAGTTCGTTACGATTTAGAACGGGTGATCATGCCTTGATGATCGACGGTACCGGAACGGCGATTAAGGAAGAGTTGCGCCAGACCGCAAACTTCAATGGATTCCTGGTATCTGTAGCTTTCTGAGATTTGTTCAACGCTAGTATTTTGGTTGACACGGATCCTGCTCATGCGCTATAGATAGCTCACGTGACGGACATGAACAACCTAATTGTTTCGCTTTTTGCCCTTATGGACAACTCCGCAATCCTCGCCGGCGTCCCCCGAGGCGAAGAGGCATTTACTCGTCTCGTTCGTACTGTAACTGCCGCCAAGGGGCCAACTCGTGTCTTCTTGAGCTTCAGTAATGTGGACGTTGCGACCGCAAGTTTTCTGCGCGAGTCAGCGCTTAACTTCCGCACTTTCTGCAGAGGTATTAGAAAGGATCTATATCCAGTGGTAGCCAACGCGAACCGCGACATAACCGACGAACTGGCTGCTCTTTTGGATTTGAAAGGTGATGCCATCGTCTCCTGCGGACTCAATGACGACGGTTCTACATTTGATGTTAGGCTCCTCGGGCGACTAGAGGAAAAACAGAAGGTAGCTTTGCGCGCTGTGATCGATGCAGGAGAAGCGGATGCCCGCACCCTTGCGAAAAAATATCAAGATGCTGAGCCCACAGCTTGGAACAACCGGCTTGCGTCCCTTGTGGCCAAGGGCATCCTGGTGGAATTGAGAACCGGACGGGCAAAGTCATACAAGCCCGTGTTGGAGATGTAAATTATGGGCAACGATACAAACGAAAGACTGCCGAAGCATTCCAGAGAGGCAGACGACAGCAGGTAGAGGACCTAAGCGAGCCCGAGCTCCCGATGACACCGGTTGAGAGAATCAGATCCTTTGTGATCTTGCCGGCACGTGATGCCGTAATCAAGGATTCAGAGAAATGTGAGGTTATCGCGGAAGGAGCATCACTCAAGGTCTTAAAGGATGAAAAGATTGTTGGTATTTCTCAAACAGCACCGCCCTCCGTCGTGGAGGACGTCGGAAGGGCCGGAGGTAGGGTGCCCGGACGCGTGCTGCACTATCGCGGCCCCGACCTGCCATGTCGGGTCTCAGTACAATTGCCAAAGTCTCCTGCTGCTCTTAATACGAAGGCGATCTAAGATGATCTCTCAAAGAGAAGAAAGTATCTCACTATATTCGGATGTAACAATCAACACCATGAGTCTCGGATGCCCTAGCTGCCCTTTGTACTCTGAATGCGGAGCTCTTTTTGTTAGCGCTCCCCTCTCTCATTGCATAGAGCTTTGCTGTTTAGAACCTGATACCTGTCAGTTTGCCTGTCCAAATAACCCAGAGCTATTTGAGGTTGCGATTTCAGAAGTAGGCGATCTTTCACTTTCCACCCTGTCGAGGACGCCACGAATCCCGATTCCAACTCTACCGCCGGTTATACCATTGCTTTACCACGGCTGCAGCCGAAGTATGCCGCTTGAATCACCGGCGGTTGCAGTTAAGTTGAGCAACCTCATCGACTGGAGAACAAAGCAGTTGAAGTTCGATTCGAAGGAGGAAGTGGCGAACCATTTTGGATTTGATCCAGCTGCGCATCTACTCATCATGGGTGTAGATAAGGATGCGGCTATTGAGCGGATCTGGTCGTTGGGCGCTGAACTCGGCGCGCAGTTGAGAGCCCTCAGCCCAAGTCTCGTTACGACGCCGAACTACAGTACCGGCTTCGATGTTCCTCGACCGGAAGACCTAGTGAATATAAAACGGATAGCTATGACTTGGGTCGAACTTTCCTCTTACAATTTACCCGTTTCTCTTCATGTTAATGCACGCACTGATAACGACTGGGCCCGTTTGTCTGACTTCATTCGGGAGCGAGAGGAGATCAACTCTTTGACATTCGAGTTTCGAACTGTCGGTTTCGCCAAACGTTCGGAATGGCACGTCGACAAACTCATTTCATTAGCCGAAAGGGTAGGAAGACCGCTTCAAATCATTTTGAGGGGCGGTCGCAAACATCTTAGTAAGCTAGCGCGGAGCTTTGGACAGGTTGTATTCGTTGACACCCGTTCGTTCTTGGTAACGATGAATCGATATCTATTTGAGTGGAGACCATGTGAAGCCGGGACATGGCGACGACATCCGACCTTGGCAGGCGAGCAATTGCATGGACTTTTGCAAGCAAATATAGATCTTTACGCGAAGATGGTAGTTTACGAAATGAGAGGGATCATCTGACGGCGTGGTGTCAACCAGGCAATATCGCCATTCGATACCGCTATGCCCCAACACGGCATCAAATGGGTCTACGTCTTCAATGAATTGTATCTTTTGTGATATAGACATCCGTTCATTGATCCTAATGAATGCAAGCCCGAGCGGTTGTCCCAGTCCTTTGGACAGCTAGTTGTTAAGAGTCTGCATCTCGGGTTTCTAAGCTTCCCATGGCGCGCCTTTTGGCCCAACCGACCGATAATAAGGAGTCGCGATGCCAATAACAATAGAGGAAGTCAAAGCGAGTATCGAGAACTTGTTTCAGACTCGGGAAGAACTTGAAGTCGAACTCGCCAACCCGGCACTACTTGACGAACTAGGACGTGCGCTCGCATACATAAACGGCGGAGGTTCGGTTGACTGGGAGTATTTCAATCGCATCCTCATTGCGGCAAACCTGGGACCCGTCGATCGAACCCTCTTTGAGCGGTATTTCCCACGCGGCATCAACTCGGATGAGAAGCTTCGGGAAGGCGTGAGCGGTTTCATCAAGGATGCTCTTCTTCACTTTGGTAGCTTTCATCAGGCGTTCTTCCGTTTGAAATCTGATGTCAACGTCCTGCCGCGAGTCGAGCAAACTTTTGGAAGCGAAATCCGGGCTCCGTTTGCGCTTTCTAATCCGCTCAAGGTGGAAGAATTGGCATATCTCGGTTATGTAAGCGGCGAACTTCCGGTGCAAATGAGCCAAGCACATCAAACGATGTTAGCTGCTCTGGGATCAATAACCGGGGAACTAACGTCGGACGCAATTAAAGTGGCCGCAAAAGAACGCGGCGTCGATATCGAGAAGGAGCTGAGCACGATCAATAAGGGGCTATTGATGCGCAAGCAAGCGCAGATAACTGTGAACGAATTTATTGCATCGACGGAGCATATTCAAAGAACAATCGACGACTTCATTGCTGAGGTTCGACGCTGTCGCAAAGCTGGCATCAAGAACCAGGAGCAACACATCAATTCGGCCGCGGAAATGGACGTATATGTGGCGACGTCAATGCGCGACGAGCGTGACTATATAGAAATGAAGACCTTTATTGACCAGGTGTTTGGCAGAAAGGACATCGCTCGTTTAAACCTGCGGTATTTTGATCCGACCCAGGCCTATTGCCCCAATAAGCACGACAAGGGCTTGGTCGAATGTTTGATGATCCGTTGTGCCAAGGTAACGATTTACTGTGCGCAACGCCAAGACACAATGGGAAAGGACTCAGAACTGGCTATAACGCTGGGACTCGGAAAGCCTGTCATTGTGTATGTGCCCTATGGGGATAATGACGAGGATCGTGACGCATACAAGCGGCGTGCTCGGGTATTCGCTGAAGTCCATCCGCTCTCCCTGCAAGTCAATCAAGTAACCGGGAACACTAACGGCATCATTCTAGTTCGGGACGCGAATCAGTGCGCTGACGTTTTGTATGCCATTGCAAGGAACCAACTCAAGGTGACGATTAGCCGCGAAGTTGAGCACGACCCGTTATCTGGAGAGACCTCTATCTTTTGGGTTTTGCGCGAAGCTGTTACTGGGAATAACAGCGTTATCCGTGTTGCTACTGGCCGGAGACACTTGAGGACCGCATTCTGGTCTGCGTTCAGGCCGGACCTTCATATCCCATGAGTCTTTCGTAGTAACCGTCGATCTCTTCAGCAAAATAAGAAATCATCGGCGCTCTACCGTAGGTAACTATTCATTTCGATTTATCGATTCTTCGCTCTCGTCGCGACGTAATGGCAGTAAATCCTAGATAGAATGCTTCAATATCGAACCATCCGGCAAGGGAGCCGATACCTATCCCCGCGAGCCCTTCGACTTCGAGAGTTACTGCCGCAATCAGGGCATGCGTCATTCGCCGCACCTTCTACCGTAAATAACCTACGCTCTCGGGCGAAGTGTATTTGATGAGGCAGTGTAACCCTTTCGTGATACAGTCCCGCAAACATCATCATCAAGTCATTCGCCGCTTGTGCTGCTGAGAGGGCGTTCAAAGTTATGACGCTGGGCTCTACTACCGTATCATCGTCAACATACCGCTGCTTCTTGCGCCCCTCGATATTCATAGACTCCATATTTAGGAATGAGGCAGGTATTAAGCCATGACACTCCAGACATCCACCACGGGGGAACGGCAATACCAATCGCGTGGCGACCGTAATATCCCCCACTCTCCCCGTTTCCTTTTCGGTGAGCACCTTCGCTCCAACTTGAGCGCCTGGAATCAAGTATTGCTGCGTTAATGCATTGAAGACCAGCCGACTCTGTATGGTATCGCTTGCCAAGAAGAGGAAATCAACGTCCCTGAGCAGCAGTGCGACCTCCTCGTCTAGCACATTGCCGATCACTACATCGTACTGTATGGCCGGATTAGCGCGTTTGGCCACTCGTCTGGCAACAACCACTTTGTAATTAGCATATCGTCTGCCGATCTTTTGAATCCAATTCGTTCTTCGCCTAGTCAACCATGCATGCGCATCCCAACTGGATGCTCCGACGACGCGCGGTAAGTTTGTGACATCCACTCTATCAAAATCCACGCCAACGATATGGCCAACACCCAAACGGGATAACCATTCATTGAGCAACGAGCCACCGCCGCCGAGACCGATGATGCCCACCTTCAAGTTTGTCAGAATCCCTTGGCCTACATCTCCGAAAAGCCGCGCATGGCGGTCATAGACAGGATCACAGTGCAGGGGTCGCGGCTGGCGCGATGCATACAATGTCCGTATGCGAGAGCCGATAACGGTGAGATGATCCAGTGGGAATCGTCCCTGCACGGTCCAAATATCACCAGCAACAGCCTGTGTGGCGAATACAAGGCCACCAACTGGCCCGCCTTTGGTGATATCAAGAATAGCCGGATAGCCCCGTTCGTGCGATGCCAAGTCATCACCCGATAGCCCAACTTCATCTGTTCCCCCGTGACAGTGCACTGTCAGATAGCATAGGTTCTCCTGTCCGCAATGATCCGACATCTCTGCTACAAATTGTGCAGTTAGAGCTCGATATCCTCGGGTGCCCGGAACGAAGTCGATTCCATCACGTGCCAAGAACACGTCCCGCGCCAGTAGACGGGTTCCCCGCGAGGTTGTGACGAGTCCGGCGGCGATCACTGCCGCGTGTTCATCCCAATCACCAGGGAAGAGGTGCTCCTGAAGCTGTTCGAAGAGGGGATGAGCTATCGTGAGCGAAATAGGTGTCTTCACCGTGACAGTATCCATTCCAGCACCTGCGCGAGTTTTGTTGCCGCAGTATCCACCGACGCGTCCCATTGGCGCGACTTACGCGATACTTGGATGGCCGTTCGCTTTTGCCATTCAGTCGGCCCCGAGAATGATTCGCCTAGGGCCTTTCCGTCCAACCTTCGGACGCCGACATCCATAAAGTGTGGATAGATGTCTGCCCGCGGATACTGGAACCCGATTAAGAAGCCAATCCAGCTCGTGGCTGGAAAATACTGTATGCCGATCGGCAACTCATGTACTATTACGTACGCACCACCCTGAGTTTCCGGTTCGATTTCTACCAGCTGGCCTTCGAAGGACATTTTGATTTCAGCAATCGCTTGCTCTACGTCTGGAGTCATCGAATTGTGCTCCATCTACGATTTGTCGTCGGGCGTCACCGCCCGGAATGCCTCGCCCATACGAAGCGTTATCATATGGTCATCGTTGATCCGCTTAAGGTGCCCTGGGCCCTCGACTTCAAAAAGGACGAAATCCAGTTGAATCGGCACGCTTTGAGCGATTGCCATCTTCTTGATCTCCAGTCCCGTGGCCTTGCGTTGATGAAACATCATCCGATGCTCGTTCACGGTGACAGTAATGGTTTCGTCCTTCGTTTGTTCGCCGCGGGTTGATTCCTTAATCTCTGTACTCATTTTCTAACTCCTTTCTCCGGACTCGTCAGATCCGAACGTCTGCGAATCATCTCCTATCCCTTCCACCAAAGTGTCTGCGTCATTGGCCCCCGTACGCTTGCTCAGCGTATGTGCCCTACCGTAACATTGGAGCGACGTAGCAACTCCAAGGTCACAAAGGGCCCGAAGGATCGGCCCTTCACTTGGTAAAGCGATTCAGCTACTCAAAACTTACTAACAGGTCCCAGGTTATTTTCCGCGCCCTGAATCGCTTTAATGGTTGGAGGGGGCCGTTAATGCCCGATTCTCGCTTTCTGTACATCAATTTAGAGGATCTGCTTGTCCGGCTGACTGCAACGGCATTGAAGTGGTTTAAGCAGAGGCAGTGTTTCAAAAGTGACTCGGTCTTGCCTGGCACAGGCGCGTCCGCTGAGGATCTAGCCCAGAACGCCCTCTTGGAGATTTTGCTAGACGATTCTTTATGGAAGCCGAAAGCGCCCGACGAAGACCCATTCCCAGTACTGGTCACTATAATGAAACACGATTTCTTAGATATGATTAAAAGCGCAAGATATAACAGAACAGAAGTGGTGGACGCTCCAGACGAAGAAACCAATAAACACGGGTATATCAGCCCTAAGGCCGCGATCCTTGCAAGGCAGCTACATTCCGTGGTTGGAAATGATCCGGCACTTATGGAGTACGTTGACGCCGTTCTGGTGTGTGGGCTGTACAAGAGGGAAGATATAGCCGAGTTGCTCGGCATCACTCCTCGGCAGGCAAGCGACCGTAGGGCTAAACTACGAATCAAGCTAGCTTCCTGGCGCGAGTCGGAGTCCCCGAAAAAGGGAGAGTAGTTATGCCCAAAAAGAAACTTCGACCACCTACAAAAACGGAAGAAGACCAGCTCTTTGATGCATTGCTCGGACCGGACGAGGATCTTGACGTGGAGAGTGCTCGCGAGATTGTAGAAGCGTATGGCACTAACCCATCCGAGTTGGTCTCAAAATTGAAGGCAAGGCTAGACGAAGAAGCGCGTCAATTTCGTTTGAGGGGCATGTCCGTTCCGCCGTTGATCCAGAACACCCTTCAAAATCTAAGGACCGGTCCTGCGCCGGATCCAGTCGCGACTGATCCCGTAGCCTGGTTGGATGGTCTACTCGGTGGGACGTTGCAGCTGGCTAAGGAACAGGTTGCTTACTCACTGCGCCCGCGCAAACCCGGCGACCAGCTCTCGAGAAACGATCAACGGATACTGGATACACTCAACGACGAGATCGAAGATGAGGAGAAAACTAACTAGATGCCTTCTGCCTTTACTCCGACGCCCGAGGCTTTCGCACGTGCTCTTCTGTCCCGCCTGAAAATACTCGGTGCTGTTAATCTAGATGAACTTGCCAGCAGAATCGGACTGAAAATCCGAGAGGTCGACTCGGACACCTTTGAGGGTGCGCTCGTCCGCATACCTAACCGGCCCGTGGGGAGGGTAGCTGTCAGCAGAGATATTCGCGAGCCTGGCCGAAGGAGGTTCACGATCAGCCATGAAATCGGTCATTATGTTCTCCCCGGCCATGGCCAAAGTATCTGTAAGACGAGAGAGATTGAATCATGGGGCAGAGCGATCTCAGCCCAGGAACTCGCGGCCAACCGCTTCGCGTCGGAGCTCCTCTTGCCGACCCCACTAGTCGCCCGTATGGTCCGCACTCAGTGGGCTACTATCGAAGCGGCTAGAGACATAAGCAATCAATTTCATACATCACTAACCGCAGCCGCGATGAAGTGCATGGATGTAACAGATGAAAAATGTGTTCTAGTAGTAACTGATGCCTCAGTAATCCAGTGGACCAGACCAAGCGACGCGTTTAGACACTACGTCGCCAGAGGTAACAGAGTCAGCACTGGCTCTTTCGCCAGTCGGCTATTTACCGGCCCTGAGCGCCAGCTGGAGGGCGCTGTGCCTGCTGACGCGTGGTTGAGCGGTGCCGAATCTGGAAAGGTATGGGAAGACTCGATCCTGCTACCATTCTATAATCGGGTTCTGACAATAGTTACTATTCGACCGGGCGACCTAAGTTCCTAGTAAACGCTCCCGCTGAAGTACCCAACATTTCTCGAAGTTCCTTCGGGCCGCTTTTCTCGCGTTAGCCGTTTTTCTCATCGAGCGCGATCGGGATCTTTGGTCCCGAGCTCCAGTTGCCTGACAGTCTTGACTTTTTATGACATTGAGCTCTGGCAAGACTTGGCAGAATATGCCATACTATCCTTATGAAAACAGCACTCAAAAATCCGAAGACTAGCGTTAATATCTCGCTGCCCACAAACCAGCGGCAGTTTGTTGAGCACAAGGTGTCCACGGGCGGCTATAGCACCGTTAGCGAATACTTCCGTGAGCTTGTTCGTCAGGATGAACAGCGCGAAGCTGAAGCACGGCTTGAGTCATTGCTTTTGCAAGCTCTTGAAAGCGGTGAGCCAACACCGATGACGAAAAAAGACTGGGACGACGTTCGCAAAGAAGTCAGGCGCCGATCCGAGCGGCGCAAAAAAGAGACCTCAAAACGATGAGCCGCATCCTAAAGCGTCGTTCTGCTAAGACAGATTTGATCGAGCAAGCTGACTTTATTGCCCAAGACAACTTCGAAGCTGCACTCCGGTTTTTGGAAGCAGCCGAAAAAACGTTCGCACAACTCGCCCGGCTTCCCCTAATCGGCCGATCCCGCAAAGTAAAGAGTCGGGTCTTTGCCAATGTCCGTCAGTTCCCCATCGGCGGCTTTGAAAAGCATCTCGTTTTCTATCGACCCATCAAAGGCGGAATTGAGGTGCTTCGTGTAATGCACAGCGCCCGTGACCTCAATCGCATCCTTGACGACGAGGTTTGATCGCACTGAAACGCTGCGGGCAGAAAATTAAGGTACACAGTTGGCGTACTAGCGAATTCTAGACACGGGCAAGTCGCCTATCTCCTTTCAGACTTCTTGTTAGTAATCAGTTTTACAAGTTCTTCATGGACTGCCTTTAACTCGCGTCGCCGTCCGTGTCCTCAGACACATCACGCGTAGAATATTTCGTCCGCCGGCTAATCGGAAAATGCAGTCGTTGACGGGTTCAGTGTATCTGTTACGCTTCCTGCAAGTTCGATTTGTGCGCTTCCCTACCGAAGCCAATCACCTCCCAGGAGGAATAACATATGGAACTGCTCTCGGAAGAGCTGCTGGCGCAGCTACCGACCCTATACGCTCAGAAGAATGAGAAAGACCCGATCATTCACTTTAAGTTCTTCACTCCCTGGACGGGCTGGACGTGGTTCGTCACAGAAGGCTCCCAAGAGGATGACGACTTCATTTTCTTCGGCTACGTCATTGGCCTCGAAGCCGAGTGGGGATACTTCTCACTTCTCGAGCTTGAATCAGTCAGGGGTCCAGGCGGACTCACCATCGAGCGCGATTTGTACTTCACGCCAAAACGAAAAAGTGAAATACCCGACCTGGAGTAGGGCAAATCAATAGAGGGCAGGACACGTTCCTACCCTCTCATTTGTGACCAACAAGAGTTGGACTTTATTCTTGGGTCGTTTTTGGGTTGAAATTCTTGGGCACTATTTGGGCACAGAAGTGCCAAAACAGGGGCAAAAATCAGTAAATGGCGGGCAGCTAAAGTATTGAAGGCAAAAGACGAGCAAGTCCTTTGTAAGGCTCATAACCCAAAGGTCGCGGTTCATCACACGCCGCTTTAGGCTCACCATCAATAAGATTTGTCACCTGTTTGATATTGATAATTAGGAGTTATCGAATGCGTACCTGCTAGATATCGGTTGTCGTAGTGATATGTGACCTTCTATTGTTTCCGTGGTGGGAGTTTGCGAATCCTGCAATCCGCTCCGATAGGGGTGGTGATCAGTTCAATGCTAGATTGGTGTTCTTGACTGAATTAATGCCCTAGGTGCCTAGGAGCCTCTTGTCCCGGTTTCCGGGCACGAGGCCTCAGATTCCGCCAGCCGATTTTTGTCAGAACTCTTTCCAGGATTCGGCCTCGGCCCTGATGAGAATGTCGGATGCCGTGAACAAGGCGCTAAGATTGATTCGGGAGGATGAAACAAGACGGGGAGAGCAAAGCATTCACATCGTCGCCGAACTGTTTACATCATGCCACTAAGATCGCTGCCTAATCGCGATCTAGCAATGCCTGGGCGGCATCACGATCGGTAATGAGCACGTTACAAAGCTTGCCTTTGAGCAGGCCTCGAAGCGCCTTAACCTTATAGTTTCCGACAATAACTACAACCTGCCTGTCGGACTCCTCTTGCACGATGTCTCTAAGCATATCTACATCAAGAGACAAGAAGAAGCTCCATCCCTTCTTCGTGTTTCCGTCTTCATCAAAATAAGAGTAGTTGATGTCTCCAACGACGCCTTCTTGTCGGAGTTCTTCTTCTGACAGATTCAGATCCTGCAAGATCTGCCTAACATCGTGTTGCGTCGCTTGTCGGTACTCTTCATCAGCATACATCGAGCCAATACTCGCAAAAACGAGATCGACCGATTGCATGCCCTGATACACCTGGCGGACCTTTTCCTTGGCCTTAAGCTTATTTAAGTTCTTCTCAATCTGCGGTCGTGATGTATGAGCTTCAGGAGGCGGAACCGTAACCGAATATGCCGTACCGGGTTGACTTCCGCTCTTCGCCCAAAGGAGGGTAACCAGAATTGTAGGATCAATGTGCATGATCGTTGGACCTCTTCCGATTACTGCCGTCGGATATATCTGTATGCGTCGCTCCTTCTTGGGCAAGCCCTCAATCATTTCAAAAAGCGTATAGCCACCGCTAATGCCAACTTTCATTCCAGGCTTAACATTGGCCTCAAAATACTCTACTGCTCTTTGTCCCAGCAGCTGGCGCTGAAATACCGGATCGGGGACAGAGGATATGACAATGGCGGTCCTAAGGTGTGGGTATTTCTGCTTCAGATTCATTCCCAATTTCTCCTCTTCTGGGGGAATAAATCTGAATTGTATTATTCCTTCGCTTTCAGCCTCCTGGAGGAGGCGAGCTACTTGCGTTGGCGACGTCCTGACCTCGTGAGATATCTCTGTCTTACTCATTCGTTGTTCGTAGTGCAGGCGAGCTACTTGCAAGAGCAGAGTCCTGTGATGCTCTTCAGTTGCCTTCTTTCTCATCAGTGCCTCCCGGCCGATTACTGTACCACTAAGCAACGCGACTGATAACCGGGCCTAGCCTTTGCACGCATTGCTAACTGAACATGTAGTATTAACATGATTAGTTATAAATCATCTTGTAATGATATTTTTAATTGTTAAAATTTGAATCCATCACGGAAAAGTGTTACCATTCCTGCGATGATTAGGAATCGACACAATGAAGAGGTACGTTGATACAAAACCCGCGAAGGTCCTGACAGCAGGGAGACCAATCCTACTTATAGCGTCTGGTCTAGTCCTTACCGTAATCGCTGGGGCAGCTTCTGTCCGGAATAATTTGCAAAATCGTGAGTCCTCGCCAGCCGCGCTAGAAGGGGCTGTTGTGTCACCGGACAAGAAGATGGCGGCCCTTATCTCCGAAGACCGCGGAAAGAAAGCATTGTGGATCATAGCTCTCGGGCGCCAAACTAAGGCCCAGGCCAGTAGCCTGGCTCTGGATGCGGGAGCTACCAATCCAAAATGGTCCCCCGACAGTCAATTTATTGCCTTTGAGTCATACAACCTTGAGGGGCACAGCCCGATGACCACAAATCACGTGTGGGTTGTGGATCGCGATGGCGCTAATTCGCGCCAACTACGTCCGCCACCACCAAACGAGCACTTTTCCACATATATCGATAAGTGGGTGGGGCCCGGCGTTCTACAAATTCGTAGTACTCAGATCGGACTCCCGCACGACGTCTTTTATCTCTACAACTGCAAGACCGGGAGCATCGGTCTGAAAAAATAGAAGAGGAGGACCTACATGATGAATAAGCGTCTACAGGCAACCGCGATGCTGCTCGCAGTTGTTTTTATCCTTACATCTCAAACCATAGGTCTGTCTAAATCAAACAGACAATCCGAGGTTACTCCGCAGGAGCCGTCTCTTGTAGATGAAAGGGACTATGTTGGCAACGTGGCCGGAGTGGTAGTGGACGTCGAGACGGGGGCGCCGATCGAAGGAGCTGAGATCGTTCTAGTTGACAAACCTCTTAGGAGAAGCGAGAAGGAAACGGCTTTTACAGTGCAGTCGAATAAGGGTTTCATTGTCGTGCCAGCAGACGCTGTCGTGTCACCGCTAAGAACTGTCACCGATAGTAACGGCGAATTCTTGATTAACAGCGTCCCAACGCCCAACCCTTCCAAAGATTACACTGTACTTGCCTCCGTTTCTGGATACGACGGGCAATGCTGGACCAGGTTCCAGTGTTACCAGGTGCAAGTATGTCCTTGGAGGTAAGATTTGCGCTTACGAGGGGATCAGGCCAGGCCTCCGTATTCGATGGAAACGACAAGGAAGCACCCTTTAATTACCATCACGAAAAACAACGATTCAGCAAGCGAATCCTTTCGGCGGCTAGCGCCGTATCGGGATCGATTTTGGCAACCCGCGAAGGCCTTGTGGGTCACACTACGGCCAACGGACACGTTATTCAGTCTCACGATCACTTCGTAGCTTTGCCGTCTGGCCGCTCATTAGCTCCCAATGGTTCTTATGCCTTCCAGGTCACAATATCGGCGAACGGCCGAACAGCCAACGCTCCTGTTTGGGACGTAGGACCGTGGAACACAAGAGACGATTACTGGAGCCCCTCTTCCTCCAGACAGATGTGGAACGACCTACCGCAGATGCTACCGGAAGCGCAAGCCGCTTTTTATAATCACTATAATGGGGGACACGATGAGTTCGGTCGGTCTCCGACGAATGGAGCGGGTATTGACATCGCCGATGGGACTTTCTGGGATGACCTAGGCCTTGCGGGTAATAGCTGGGTGAATGTGCAATATCTGTGGACTAATACGCCACCAGCGGGTCTACGCCCCGTGGTAAGCTCCTCATTAACGCTCTCGAGCGGAGGCCCGTACTACGTTGGACAGTACATCTACGGATACTTCACAATCACTAATCGCGGCTCGCAGCCAATTACGTTCCAGCGCTTGCTGATTGGCGGTCGGCTTAACGGCGACCAGACTTGCGCTGGCGGGTGCCCAGACTTCTCATCCCTTAACTACATTACGCTGTCAGCGGGGCAGTCGTACGGCTATAGTGGCTACCAATACCTGAGCCGTGCGGGTACGTATTCCTTCTTCGTCGCTTATCAGCGAATGGACGGCGGTTGGATCACTAGCGTCGATACGGATCCTGGCGTGCGCGCCTCACTCGGCATCACGGTGCAGAATAATGCTCATCCAGTACTCAACGGACAGTCACCAACGTACGTGTATTCGAGCTGGTTTCCACAAGCCATGACACTCTACGGTCAACAACTGGCGAATACGAGCGCAATGTATATCCAATTTCCCAATGGCACGGGCACGTACATTTACCCACCCTTCCAGATATACAGCCGCTCCTACAATCAATTGAGTTTCATAATCACGTTCAATACGCGCGGGTGGCATTACCTTTGGGCGTATACGCCCGACGGAGGGTGGTCCAACTACTATTCGCTTTGGGTCAATTGAAAACATTCCGATCGGAAAGCCGGCAGCAGACTATTCAAGTCTCCTGCCGGCCTGCCCTCAAGCTTGTCCGCCCCCGTGAAGGGCTGTCCACCCTTATCTGCTTCTTAAATTCAACGATCAAATAACTCCGTACGGCGGACATTGATCTAGCGACTATTGGTTAATGTTCCAATCTCCACCAGCATGCGTGCCAAAGTATGGCGCCCTCCCGCCTTCCCCATAGAACGCTTTTTGGGATCCGCGGCAAGAGCTACGGGTCCGGAATTTTCGGCACTTAACAGCCTTCACTGATTCGGAGTTATCAGGAGTTCTCATTACTCCGCTCGAAGTGCAATCGACGGATGCAACCGTTGGAGAACAGCGATCAAATGTTCCTTTGTTATGTGAGTGTACCTCTGAGTCGTGGCTATAGAGGCATGCCCTAAGAACTCCTGCACTACTCTAATGTCGGCGCCGTTGCGAAGTAAAAGTGTCGCCACGGTATGTCTTAACATGTGCGGCGTTATATGCCGCTCTAGCCCGGCTTGCTTACGAAATTCTGCGAGTATGTTTGCGATCCCCTGAGTGGAGAGTCGATCACGACAGGTATTCAGATATAAGGCGCGGCTATCAGTGTCGAAACATTTTCGAGCGTCTAGGTGTTCAAGTTGTATCCTGACCGTCTCCTCATCGACGATAAATGCCAGCCGGTCACGACCCCCTTTTCCCTGAACCCTGAATACTCTTCCTTCTACATGGAAGTCTTCCACATCAAGAGCTGATGATTCTCCCACACGCATTCCCGTAGCAAAGAGCAAATCAATCAGAGCTAGGTTGCGCAGTGCGCGGTATTCGCGGAATGAAATTCTTTCAGGTAGCTGCCGTTCCATTCTTTTCTCGGTCGAATAATTTTGACGCGCTTGGCAGAGAAGCGCGCGCATCTCTCCTTCGGTTAGAGCTCGAGGAAGTTGCTGTATTCTTCCAAAACTGAGCTTGACGCGCCAGAATGGCGATTCAGGCAGAGTTCCCTTTCTTACCCAATAAGAGCAGAATACCCGTAGGGCAACCATTTTCCGGCGAATCGATGCTGGGGAATAGCGTTCTTCGTGCAGATGAGCTGCCCAGTTCTCAATAATCGTAGCGCTTACTGATAAGAGAGCTGTCTCTTCGCCGACAAATGTGACGAACTGAGATAAATCACACGAATACGCCACTTTGGTCTTGGAGCGATGTTGGTGCGTTGAGAAGTAACCGCTTAAGAATTCGGCACTAGCCTGTTTAAGCTGCATACGGTTGTGTGTGGGGTACAATCCTGACGATGTACCGGATCAAGGATTTTTAGCCTCAACTGATAAGGCGGGGCGGGCAAAGTTTAAATTCACCGAGAGCCTTCTACAACGTGCTTATCTTAAACCAACCCTCATCGGAAATAAATGAGCCTCGGAAAGAGATGTAAGATTGTAATGTAAGATCTAGAGACTTCCGCCGATCGATTTTATGTTGGTGTATGTAAAAAGTAATTGCGCTAACAAAACAGCTATTACATAATAACGGAGATCCCGTAGGGGCGAGATCGGCCAACTGAATTCGTTATTATCTCTGATTTTGGATAACTAAGAATTATCACGCCTAAGCTCTAAGAAAGACGAAGTCCCTTCTGCCTAAATAAGGAAAGTCATGAGTGATCAACACTCTTCGCGAGGTCTTACAGGCGGACTTGAGGGACTCGCCTCGGTGGTACGGCTAATCGCTGACCGCTCCAGCGATCCGGCCCGACATACGAAAAGAATATGTTTTCTACTCGGCGCAGGTGCTGACTTAAGCTCTGGCGGCCTGTCGTTTGCAGATCTCAAACAGGAAGCTGTTGACGAATACTGTAAGCAACATGTTTTCAATTTGACATTGACAGAGGAAATAGAGGGTCGCTTCGAAACACTCTTTGCGAAACTGCAGCCGGACGAACGAGCTCTGCTAGTAGAGTTTATTTTCCGCCGAATTCACCCCCTGAATCCCTCAGACGCCTACAAGTTGCTCGTTCTTCTGAGTGAGGCCGGTGGCATAGACTCTGTAGTAACCACCAATTTTGATTTGATGCTCGAACGGGCGCAGAACCAGCTTGGTCGGGACCTTTTTCAGGTTTTCGCGCCAGGGCTTGCCAGACCGTATTTGATTTCACACGATCGTTTTGAACTCCCGAAAAGGCCTTACCTTAAGCTTCATGGTGATATCGCGGCGCGATCAGTCATACTTCTCACTTCAACCGAAGTTGAAGGCGCGACCTATGATCGTTCAATGCTGGAACTCCTACAGTCAATCCTGACGACTCACGACCTTGTTTTGATTGGATACAGTGGTTCGGACACTGCTCTGGCACAAATCATCTCCGACGCAGTTGAGAAAACGACAAACCTCATCTTCTGGTGTAATCCGCGGGCTCCATCCCCGACCTCTCCTCTTTACAAACGAATCAGCGATCGAGCGAGATTTGTCAGAATTGGCTTTGATGATCTCATGAAAGAGATAGCGAGGCCGGTGCTTGAGAAACCATCGCTTGCGGCTACCGAACCCACATACCTCCGCTGTCTCTTCGAGTGGCGCGTTGATTACTGTAATAGGGAGTACCTGCGCCAGTACGCCGAGCGGGAAGGAAAGTCGCTTGTCGATACGTTTGCGCGTCGACGCGCCATAGAAGATCGTGTGACGTCATTCATTAGACCAAACCACCCATTGGCAATCATTACCGGTCCTTCAGGTTTCGGGAAAACAACAGTCGGGGTCCGATTACATAGGATTTGGGGGTCGCGCAGTGACACACGAATCTTACTGATAAGGTCGCGGGCACTGCCGGAGAGTGGCGACCTAGAACAGCATATTTCGGAGCAACTTGGCGGACTAGGTTCCCGAGGGCCTTTCTCGCTTTTCCGTCTGGAACGATGGCTTAAAGAGTGCGGCCTGCGTTTAGTAGTATTCGTCGACGGCGTTAACGAGTTCAGTGCGGATCTTGGCCGCTGTGTCCAACTGTTTAGGAACATTTTGCGGTTCTGTTATTTTCTACCGGACCTTGACAGTGCCCTGCGCGTCATTGTGACGATTCGGCAAGAAACTTGGAATTCAATGCTGCCACATCTTGATCTTGCTCAGCTCAACAAAACGCTTTGGAACGAGAGGGAGGCGTTGAGCACCATTCCGTGCGGAGCGTTCACAGATGAGGAGCTACACGACGCACTAATGAGGCTGCGTGATCAGGGTTACACTCCCATCGATACCAGTCGCCTGTCTCAGAATCAAGCCAACCAATTGCGGGATCCATACCTGTTAGCAATGATTACCGACGCCGCTAACAAGGGAATGCAATCCGTACCTAGTGCGGACATCTACCGTCACACGTTTGAAACTAGACTTCAGCGCCACGGATCGTTCATCGACAACGCAACGCTTAAAGACATTCTCGCAACATTGGCACTAAAATGCCTCGGATCGCAACAAGATAAGTTTCGTGAAACCGATATCAACCCAGCGACGCTTAGGGGTGAAGTTATTCGCCTGATGAAGGATCTGCACATTTTCGTGGATGTGGGAGTCGGTTATCTCCAATTCGACCACGACCGCACACTGGAATATTTTCTCGCATTAGGTTTGGAATCTAGTGCCGAGCCGAGTCTAGAGACTATCGAAGACCTTCGTCAATTCCTACGTCACTTCAAGAATCAGGGCAAGGCCATTGCTGCGGCGCGCCTATATTTCCAATTCGCTCCTAGCGAACGGTTCTCTGTAATCGAGACGGCGCTCGGGCTTCTTGACCTTAAGGACACTCGCTATGAGCACTCTGATCGGGAACTACTTTTTGGTTTTGCGCGAGAAGTTCTCGTGGAGATGGCAGAACAGGGTGAAGCACTCAGCGAGCAATTCCTCAGCGATGCGATCAGTGCCGCGCGAGTTGGCAAGATTGGTGAGAATCAGCTTCGAACTGTTGTTCAATCTGCGGCTAGCTTGCCGGCTGAGCGAGCGATTCCGCTGCTTACAAGAGTGGCACATCCTACATCTTTGTTGGCCCGAACAGAAGCAAACATCTATGCATCCGACAAGTTGGTTGAGCGCTACCTCTTGAGCGGCTGTCCAGCGGTCGATCTCTTGCGAGATGAACCGTACGCGACGTTTTTCGCCGATTCCTCAATCAAAACCTGGCAACGACTGGGGCGTCTCCTTGGGTTTGCTGCACAGTTGGGTCCGGACAAGACCGATCCGCAGGAGTATGCCGCCACTCGCCGGGTTCTAGATGCCACGTTAGAACAGCTATTACGCGAACCCCCTTGGGAAGATGCCGATGTCACTGTGTTCGCTGAATATTTCATGACCAACTGCGATCGGCTCCTCTTTAACGCCACGCCTCACGGCATCAATCGTTTCTTCGGCAATCCTAAGCGTACAGAGCTGGCCCCAATTGTAAGCAGGCTAGCAAATGGGGCGGTTCTCGACGAAAACGATCTTCTCAAATTTGAACCATATACTCAGTCGCTGAGTGCAGACGTTGAATATCACCTCTCTCACGTACTTTTCGCGCTATCAAGTCTAAATGATTTAGAAACAACCCTATCGTTAGCTGAAAGCCGTTTCGCTATGTTTTCTAATGACACACCGCCCGAAGAAATCGATTTCTTCCACGCAGTACTTGTCTACCTACACATTCTCCATAATATTCCGTACGACGAGAGCCGTTTCGCGAAGTGGGAGGAGATCATCCTTCGCGACTGGCCCGATGTCTTGCTTTACCGCCCAGGCCTCCAGCGAGGCGAACGCAGAGGATTTCAGGATCAGTTTGATCGTATATTTGAGGACGGCTTCGGAGTGATATACCCATATGGGGTGCTGTTGCCTTCGCTGCGCCGCCGCCGTTCTCATTACGCTAAGTATCGCTCAGAACTGGCAACTGAAACGGTCCCTCAGGTGCCGCTGTACACTAAATATTTGGACGAGTTTCTTGCCGCAGGACAAATCGAAGAAGCTCTCCAAGTCCTGCAAGCACTTGCAGGCGTAATTATAGTCTGGCCATCCGAGGGATTGCTGTCTCTTCGAGGCGCTATCGGGCATCAAGATCAACGCATACACCGCGCGACAGTGAGGATTCTTGCCGAGGCCTTTAACCGTCATCCTAATGAGACCATTCAATTCTTGAAAACTACCGGTGTGCCAATCAGTGACGACGAACTAGTAGAGATCAAGATTCGACAGGAGGCAAACATAGGTCGGCGGCAGGTCGGGGAAGAAGAGTGGGCGCGTATTGCTCACTTCCTTCTTCAACGACCTAAAGGTCGCGACCTGCTCATCGGGTGCATTCAGGTGTTACTGAGTGCGAATTCGTATTTAGATGCCGTAGGCGGAATCCTTCAAAAGCTTGGATTCACCGTTTAGCACCGGTCGGTAGAATTCACCCTCGAGAAATAGACCGTCGAGTTTCATACCGAGAAACGCATCGATGGCATCACCAGGAGATTCCACAATCGGTTCTCCTTTACGATTAAAAGAGGTGTTGAGAAGGAGGCCGACGCCAGTAAGGTCATAAAACGCAGTTAGCAGCTCGATTAGGAACGGGTCGCCAAGACTCGTCACAACTTGTACGCGCGCCGTGCCGTCGAAATGAACGACCGCAGGCGCCTCGCGCAAACAACGCTCCCGCGCGTCCGCAATTTTTAGCATGAACGGATCTGCACACCTGTAATCGAAGAAGTATTCGTCATAGTGCGCCTCCAATAGAATGGGAGCCAACGGACGGAAGGGCTCACGTTCTTTGATCAATCGATTCACTTTCTCCCGTGTCATCGCCAAGCGTGGATCAGCGAGTATGCTGCGGCCTCCAAGTGCACGTGGACCGATTTCAGACCGCCCATTGAATACGGCCACTATCTCACCGCCTGCGATGATGCGAGCGAGGTCGCGAGCCAAGAGAACCGACGAATCTCTTACAAGTCGAGGATAGAACTGTTGAACGGCTTGGTTGCACTCGTCGCGCGTGTAGCATCTTCCCGGGCGCGCGAGCACAGGATTGACGTTGTCGCCACGGAATGTCATCCGAGGAGCCGATCGAAACGCCTCGAATTCTTCAAGCCAAAGTGCGCCGAATGCAAGGCCCGAGTCACCGCAATGCGGTGGGATAACGATGGGAATATCTTCCATCATATGCTTCACGAGAAAGGAATTTGCGACCGTATTCAATCCGCACCCTCCAGAAATGCATAAGCAGTCAATGTCGTACTTCTTAAAAAGGTCTCCGCACTTCACGAGGGTTTTGTTTGTCAAAGCCTGCACACTTGATGCAAGGTCGGCCTTGACGGAAAAACTGGCTTGGCGTGACAGGAGAATTTGCTCAAGCATAGCTTCTAAGGCGGGATCGTCTGTTCTACACTCAAAGCAATTTGAAATGCATTCACCGTACGTTACAAATTGTTCTAGGTCCTCCAGATATCGTGGGGACCCGTGTGATGCGAGTCCCATGGTTTTACCAGTTTCCATAGGATCATAACCCAAAATTGCGGTGACAAGTTCATACAGCATTCCGATCGAATTTGTAACGCCAGTCGGGAAGTCATCGTGCTCAACGTATCCCAAGCCAACTGTTTGCCCGAGGCATTCGAAGCTACTCGGTCCAAAAAGAAAGAAGGAAAATGTCTCGCGCAGATTCCGCAGTGGGTCATCTGCAGAAGGGCCGCGCGTTGAGCCAAAGCCATCATACACAAGGACGCCCGCCTTGCTACCCAGAGGCAACATCATATATGCCGAAGCAGCGTGGCAAAGGTGGTGCGGAAAGAGTCTTAACGTCTTATTTCGAAGCTCGTGTCGTACTCGTGCGGGGAGAAGATCGCTGGAAACAATCGTCTCGATTTCGGTCATCGAAATGCCCTCCGCATTTAGGCAATAGTCGATAGCCAAGTCAACAGGACTCTGGTACCAAAACGAAAGGCCATGCTTTCGGCGTGACAGTCGCTCCTGCTCAATAGCAACCCTAATATCCGTACCGAACGCAAGTGCAGCAGAGAAATCATGATCTGAGCCACCAAGCCCCATGTGCCAGTGTGACAAGCGTAACGCTCCTCTTGCTCTTATTTTAACGTAACCTTACCTAGGCCAAAGCGCGTAGGATTGTTGAGCATGCGCGCCCCAATATCGATGTCTTTATTAACATCATTGGAGACCCAAGGCTTACAGAGTCGCGGATCGATATCAGCGAAGAAAAGTAGAGCGCCCCGCTCTAACTCGCCTCGTGTGTTACGAACGCGATGGTAGACGGGACGAATTTGTCCGCCCGACAGCAGCCAAGCAATTTCACCCGGCATGACGAGGACCTCATCGAGTGCGGTCGTTATCGGTAGAAAGTTACCGTCCACGGTTTGTACTTCGAGCCCGGGCCCGGTAGAGCGAGCAAGTGTTAGGAGGTGACCGTCCTCGTGCGATTCATGGATGAAAGGCAAAGTATTGTCTGAAGGTCGAGAATAATTTACTTGCAGACACGACCACCGGCCGAGAGCGCCGCGTAGGAGGTCACCGCAATCTTGACCTCCAAGCGCGTTTGCCATCTGCACCGTTAGTTCTTCAGCAATCGGCTCAAAAATCTCTGTTGTGCTGAGGATTCGGTCGCACAACGTCCGACCTTCCATTGACGGCAGGTTTGCTATTAATTCACGCGTTTCCTCGCCTACCGTGAATGACTCCGCTGGGTCGGGTCGCTCGGGCGATTGGGAGTACTCGACGCCAATCGGCCGATAGCCGAAATCATTCGGGAGACTGCACCGAGTTTTTTCCTGCTGCGGCTTCCGAAAGAAGTCGAAGGCGGCGTCGAAAGCCTCGTTCAATATCTTGGTTGTTTCTTTGGAAACCTTGATCAGCAGGAAGCCGTCCACCCTCATCTTTTCTACGACATTACAGGGGTATTGTGTGATCATCTCTAGCGACCTTGCCAGGCGATAGTTGTCAGTGATAATTCTTAGTTATCTTTATCTTCTTGAGTTGCCGAGTAAATGGGTTGTACTACTGAAAGGCACGCTGCTGCTTGGGAGCAAATGGTCCCGCCGAGCTCCAAAGACAATCGAAAGGTGTTGTCTTGTTTGATACGTCGCCGGCTAATAGGAGAGTTGAAAACGACTGCGGCGGCGATGCTGTATAATACAGTTACTACCAAAACCGACCTAAAGTCTCATTAACTCGCAAATAAATGTCCTGGAGATTAAACGAATCATGGGAAAGAACTACGTCAGGCACCCGCGTCGTTAGCCTGGCAACAGGGATTCGCTGGATCGGTTGGGGAATGATAGAACCACTAATCCCCATCTTCCTTTTCTCGTTGTTCGGCAACTACGCAACAACCGGGCTCGTCACCTCGACCGGAGAGATTGTTTTCTTACTCGTACTTCCAATCGCTGGGTTGCTCGCTGACCGATACTCCTTAAAGAGCTTTTTGATCGGCGGGCTTCTGTTCTTCTTTTTTGATGGGTTGTGGGCCTTAGCGGCCTTGACCGGTTTAACCACACTTGTGTTACTGGCGAATTTCTTTGATGGAGTTGCTGTCGCCTCCGACGTTGTCGGCCGAGCTACTTACCTTCGACGATATACGTCATCCGAGAGAATCGCATCGGCGATTGGATTGCAGACGGCTCTCATCAATTTGGGATGGATTATTGGCGCCTGCTTCAGCCTGTTTGCGGTCAGGCGTTTTACGCTTCCCTGGATCTTCTTAGGTATCCTACCTACGAATCTGATTGCGGTTTGGATTCTCGCCCGCTTCCTAAAACGCGAGTCTGATCCAACGGGGAGCAGAGAGCGTCTGAGAAGGCCTTTTGCCTCATATTGGCAAGTATGGTCGCAAACCTTTCGCCGGCAGGACGGATTGACTCCACTCGCCGGGCTGGTGGTGTTCTTCAACCTTCTCGGCGGCTTTACCAGCTTACTACTCCCCATTTATGCGTATACCGAAGGCGCGAATCTTCAGCAGGTTATTTTTATGGCTATCGTTGGCATATTGCCTGAAACTTTTGCTTCGTTGTTAGGGGAAATAGCGGACACGTGGCGCGCGAAGTTATTGCCCTTGGGCTTTGCGATGATCGGTCTTTCCATCTTGATGCTTGCAATCGCGGACTCATATCCGATTCTCATTTCCGCAGTGCTTATGGTAAAGACGGTTATCGTGCTGCTCGGTCTGGTTGTTGAGAATTTGGTTACTGCGAGAATCCGACCGGACAATTATGGCCGAGTGAGTTCGGTGTTTGAGGGATTGAAAGATTTGGGCAAGCTGATTGGTGTGATAGGGCTTGGTTTCGCCTTGGATCGTCTCGGCAAAGATGTTGTATTTCCATCACTTGCTGTAGCGGCCTTCATGATCGGAGTACTTACCTCGCATAGAATCCTTCAGAGAATTGTGTCCAACAGACAGGAGTTACCGTTAGGTAACTGTCCAGACAGAGCATCAAAAGTGAATGTTTTGGCTGCACGTAGGCAGTAGAACAGAGTGGCCAGAGTGGTCAATGATTTCACAGATTGATAACCCTTGGAAGGATTTAGCGATCACCGCTGGATCGCTCTAAAAGGAATCTCCTAAGTCTTGAAAGCAATACCCAAGAGGATGCCTTCTCTTACTACCTAGAGAATTATGCCTAACAGATCTGATTCTTCGACCTGCGCTCGATATTCATACCTCTAGTTCCTTTTCAAATAAGATCAAAGTGTTCGGGATCGGTCTGAGCGTTGAGATCCAGCCAAACTAGGCTCAGCCAATCTTCGACCTCAGGTTGGGCCGCGATAAGCTTCTGCCACAGGTCTTGGACAAATGCTCTGTGACCAGTTATTTCGTGTCCCTGGATCGGACAACCTGAGGCTTTGGTAATCATTATCTCGGAGATGCTACTCCCTTCAGGTGAGCCGTACGATGGCATTGGGAAAAGCGCGTAGCTTGCACAATCTAGAGGCTTATACCCACTATCGCATGTCGCCGTATTATTGGCACGACACTTTACTTGCACGCCTCCGTAGTAGTTCGAATCCAGCACCTGGAGATGGTCTACGGAGTGCCCATCTGCCTGCGCCTTCTCGATTTCCCCAGGATACAAAAGTATGGAGCCAGCCTGCTGAAAGTCGCAGCACCTGAAAGCGCAACCCTTGTGGGGGCAAATGGCAATAGTTCCCGACGGACCCGATTTTCCAAGTGGCAAAAAACTTGACATTAGCGCAAGTCCTCATCTGCGTTCACCAAAACTGTGAGTACCGCCGAGTCAATGGCTCGCGGACTCAAGATGCGCTATCTACGTAACGTAAAGTATACTACAATCAAATGTGCCAACTAGGAATCGTGCTCTGCTCAAAGTCCTTTATTTCTCAAGGGACTGTTCTTTAGGATTAGGTGGCAATAATTCCTTGCTATCTTTATCGAACGCGTACTTGTTAGACATGGGTTGTTGTAGACTATGTGAACTTCTTCTATTGGTTCCGTGATGGGCGGTTTGTGGAAATTTGCAATCAGTTTCGGCAGGGGTTGATCAGTTCAATGCATTGAGCCGGGGTGCCGGGGGCGACCCTAAGTTTGAAACCGTTGGATCTCGGAGTGAACTAGTGGGTTCCGGGCTCTCAGCTCATCAAGCACGGCCTGGACTTGGCTACCAAAATTCACATAGGCCGTCGACTTGCCCTGAAACGCGACATCCTTCACAAACTCGGCGCCTCGGTGAAGCGCGACCACTCGCCAGTTATCGTCACAAACGGGCGAACCTGAAGAGCCGGAATCGGTATCGGTGAAGTAGCGTATGGTATCGCCGTCGGCTCCAGTTACCAGATTGTTACGGAAAGCCACCCGCTTCGCCAAGCCGCGGGGATGCTGGATGATGTTAACCGGCAGATAGCTTGCGGGCCCAAAGATAACTCTTTGAGGATAGAATTTCAAGGCGGGCCGCGCGGGGCTCGTCTGGAGTCTCAGCACCGCATAGTCGAGATCTATGGAGTTGGCTTCCACCCCTGTCACAGCAACTGTCATCACGGCACTTCCCTGCCGGTCGAAATCAAACTCAGCGATGGTACCGCTTGCCTGCAATGCGAAGTCGGGAGCGGAAGGTTCGGGTTCACCGGTAAGCCGGGCTCTAATGACGTGATGATTGGTTAGCATCAGGGTTGGAGCGATCATCCACGCAGTACCGACCATCGTCCACGGCGCACCCTGGGCCGTCTGCACGGCCACGCCATTTTCGAATCGAGGAACGATGATTCGCGCCACTGAACGGCCCGCCTGCACTCCTCCGGCCAAGAACGGGAAGTCCACCATGTCGTCTACGCCGACGATGGCCTCATTGCGCACCACCTCAGGAAGTTGTTTTGGATCCGGCAAGTTCGGAACACCGCGCGTGTTATTGCCGATTGAGTTGGTGGCCCGCTCGAAGTCTTCCGCTTCAGGTCGTCCGCGCAGGCGAAGCTGGTTGGCCGCGTTCCTCAGAAACTGAACCAGAGGCACTTGACCGTCGGCCAGTCTTTCGGTCGTATTAAGTGTAACTAAATCAAGCTGAAATTGATCGAGAAGGTTGCGCTCTATCGTGAGACCGAGTACGAAGGAGTTGAAAATTCCCTGGAGAAGAAGGTTACGGTTGACCAATACCAGGCCGGAAGAAACGGCTTTAGTGACCAGATTCCTAAACTCCGCCGGCGACAAGTATTCAGAAAAGGCCATAGAGTGTGTTACCTGGCGGCCTCACTACTGTACGATCCGCTCGAGTAGGGAGGCTTGACTCCGAGAATTCGATAGGGCCAGATTTTGCAAAGCTTGAGCACAGCAGAAGAAAACGACGATACGTTTGGTCCACTTGCGACCTCGAGCAGGTGGTCTAATGCTCGTTGAGATTGCCGATATGGAGATGGAAACTGAACCCGCAGAAAAGGTCCATTCTCATCTTGAAGCAGTCCTCTCAGGAGCTCTTGAATCTCGTCCGCCAGCGGGTTAGTTACCACTTCCAAGAGCGGAAAGATGGACCAAAGCTCATTGGAAGTCAGGCGGCCGAGCAGACTGGTGCTTTCGGGCAACAATATTTCGGGATTTGCGGAATCCGCCCCGCTCTCGCGCAGCGACAGCTCGTAGGCTTGAATCCGGTGCTGAAGAATCGCAAGTAACGCATCATGCCGGCGGGCGTACTCTTCGAGTATTGGCAGAGTCACTGCTAGATCGCCCAGGTCGGGATGCCCCCGCAGGAGCCAGGCCTGCTCGGACAGCAGGGCAAGCGCTTCACGTGAATGCCGAGCCAGGAACGCCTGATCCAGCCCTAACCTCACCATCTCCGCCGCATCCTTGAAGCGGTCCTGCTGCGCTTTGACGCGCGCAGCAGAACAAAACAGGGGACTCGCATGATCCGTCGAAACCTCTCCGCCATCCAAGAGAGTCAACGCGTGCTGCACCGACCGAGGACCGTGAGGAAGTAACTCTTCGACCTCGGCGGCCAAGGCAGCTTCCTGGTCTTCCCGGCTGGCCTGCGACAGAACCTCCTGGTCAATCTGATAGCCGCGTGTGGCCAAATACCTCTGCACTGCCGGCGGAAGTTCAGAGATCGAACTTTGCAGGCTGGAACGGACGTCAGGATGATCCAATCCAAGGTCGGCGGAAAGTTCTCCAAGCTGAAGGCGATGGTATAGCTCCTCTGCTTTGGCACGCCAACCCGGTTCCGAGGCGTACCATTTCACTGCCCCACGATGGATCTCAGCCGCGCGCTCCGGCATCTTGTCTACGAGAAACTTGAGCATCGTCCGTCGCAAATCCGACCGATGTACAAGCGTCCCATCGAGAGTGTCGGAGGCGACCAGGGATGTCTCCCGCCGGAGCTTATCGAAGAGAGCTTGAGCCTCATCGATGGAGGAGATTCCGAGTTCGCATGGCCCATTCAGCACGTTGAGAATCACGGCAGGTGAAATGCGCCGCAGCACCAGACCGGGATGAGCCAGCCGTTCTAGAACCGGATCGTGAAGATGGCCCAGAATACGAGCATAGAGAACGCCTTGTATAGCCTCGTCACTGGTGGAAAACCAAAACGTGGATTTACCCGAAACATCCTTAACGCCCTCGACGCCGTCGCGCTTCACTACCGCTGCTGCCAGTTTGAGCGAAAGAGGCACGCCGCCCATCTGCTTTACCAACGCCTGCGCGAGTGTGAGATCTTCGATTCCCTGGCCCTGGACGTAGGCGACCGCGGCTTCTCGATCCAGCTCGCCTAGCTCGATATGTTGCGGCTGCTTACCACCCAGTATCAGAGATGTAACCGGGGCGCGGCCGGAAATAACGATCCTGAGAAACGGTCGGGCCTGCTGCATACGATCCAGCAGTTCCCACAGAGGGAACGCAAGGTTTTCACCGCGGTATTGAACCTCTTCGAAGGTATCCAGCACGATCACGAACGGGCGAGGACCCAGGAAACGTTCGATCAGACTCATCAGATCCGCGATAACACTAAGTACCCGGGAGTCATAACCTTCTGGGTCGGCGCTTTCCTGGCGCTCTCCCGTACCCATTTCTTTCAAGAAGGACTCGCGAAACTCGCGAAAGTAGCCTTCGCGTGCGAACTGCAGATCGAGCTGGTAAAGCATTTCGGCAAGCAATGTCCCAGGCTCACTGACGCTCAGAATTGAACGGTCGAAATCCAGATAAGCAAACGGAATGCAAGCCTCACGAGAAACACGAGAATGCTCGAGCATAAAGCGCGCGACAAGCGCAGACTTCCCGACTCCTCCTGGACCGCTGATGCTGAGGGCAGGCATAGCATCGGGTCTGGTCCAGCGGAACGCCTTCTCTGTTATGCGTCGCAGGAGAGCGACGGGCTCCAAGACTCCGATATAGGAGCGGAGCTGGTCCAATTCCGCTCTGCGGCCGCGAAAGATTGCGTCGCCAGCCAGCGATTCGAAGGGCTCGGAGAAACTTCGGAAGGCTAACCGCGCCTGGACATCGCGGGCCGCGGGCAAGTTGTCGAGCGCGCCTCCCAGCCACGTGACGATCTGTAGTGTTTCGTCCAGTTGCTCGGGAGGTTGTTCTTCTAGAGGTAGAGCTGAGTTGAAGAGGTATCGCTCAAGCTGAAGTTGAAGGCTACCCTGTCGTTCTTGTGGATTCGCGTCGAGCGCTCGCTGCCTGGCGTCCACGGTGGACAATTCAGCAATGGCGGCGCGGCGCGCCTCCGGATGCAACATCACAGTACCTTCGAATTTACGGCCGGTGGCGGGAATCAGCTCCGCGGCCAGCGCTTGGCGCCCCTCATCCGGCACACCACCGCCTCCTGTCGGCTGGAGCGCGCCGGGTTCCTTAAGCGAAACCAAGACTGCCGCAGCCTGTCGATAGAGGCGCTTCCGTTCCTCGGCGACCGGATCGCGTGATTCGGCTCTCCTTTTGTCGAGTAACGCCAGCACATCGGCGGCGGAGCGAAATGACTGTTCCATGACGGTATCACGAAGTGGCGATCGCCAGCAGTTGTTCGTACAGATGTGGAAGCTGCGCACCGTTCGAGCGCGCGATTATCCCGGCTGCCACTTGAGGAATCTCTGCCGGATCGATCATTTTGGCGGTTCTGTTGAGCGCTCTCATCTTCGAGTTGAACTCGATTAGACAATCCTCCAGATCGCTCGGGGTCACAGAGCCGAGGGTCAGCGGCCCGTCATCGACCGTCCGCGCCCGCCAGTTACCGATAAAAAGCGGCTGATCAAAATGAAGCAAAACGAGCCGCAGCTTGCGGGCGAATTCGGGCTTGCTGATGTGTTGCGCTAGCTGTTTGATAAACTCGACGACTTCGTCTTGTACCTTCTCCTGTCCGAATCCATCGAGCACGAAGATCCAGATCCCCGAGTTGCGATACGCGTTGCGAATTAACCAGCGGACCAGCGCGCCGGCGTAAGAGCTGTTGCTGCGGGCAGGAAAACGATCGGTTTTCTCCATCGAGAGCACAAGGCTCTCCGCCAACTCCTCGACTTGATAGCTTGGACCGGTCTCCGGGGCGAGTTCCACCTGCACTACGTGCAGATCCGGGCGTGCGCTCATCACGAAGCTAAGCAACTCTGCCGTGTACGTCTTGCCGGAGAGCGAGGGTCCATTTACTCGCAGAATAGGCTGACCTATATCCTCCACCAGGAGGCGAGCTGCGCTACGAAGAGGACCGCGATCGAGAAACGGCTGGTTGGAGAGCACCCAGCGGGCTTGAAAAGGATCAGGGTTCGGGTCTTCTTGACGCTGCACCCGCACCAGAATCGGCATGAGACCTCCCTTTCCTCCCTGGCCAGTTAGGCGAACCAGCAGCAGCTCCAACAACGAGGGATTAAGTCGCCAACGGCTGGAGAGGCACGCATCCACCACCCACGTGGCCTGATCCTGAACATTGTTTAGATCGGTCGGGAGATTGCCCAATTCGGCGCGATCGGAAACGCTAAAGACGATCGTAATGAGAGCTCCTATCGTATTTGTCAGGCCGACATGATCGCTCAGATCGTTAATGACTTGGATGCGCTCGTCTCTGGTAAGCATGCGTTGAGCCTAGGCTACTCCTCTTCAAAATAGGAAAAAGGCAGCTTGACAAAGTCTCCAGTTGCCGCCACTGCCGCTTCGTCACTGCGCATGGGAAGGGGAACGGACTCCTCGCGAATGGTCGGCTTGGCGAGTTTGTCCCAATCGTGCAGGAATACCTTCTCATAATACTGCGCAATCCCAGCATGGTGGATCAGAAGACTCGCGTCGCGATTTACCTGGACACCCTGGTTCGTTATGTTGTGGCTGCCCACAAGGATCGTTTCCGAATCGACGATAATGCCCTTAGTATGACAGCCGGATTGGGTGCGAATCCTGCTCATATTGAATCCCGCAGCCTGAAGCGATTCCAGCTTCTTTCGGATCGGACCAATATTGCGGAAAATGAAACGCACATCCAAGTCCGAGTCATTGGAGTACTTGACCAGAAGCGCCAGAAGCTCGGCAAACTCTGCGGTGGGACTCTTGATCGGATTGAGCGACTGATTCTGGAAATACAGCTTTCGTTTAGGCCTGTGGCGAAGGAAATCGAGCACCACCTCCAGGTAGTTATCCGGTGTAAGGATCGGCTGCACCGTCAGCGGGTCGTGCGCAGTAAAGGTAAACTTTTGTGGTGCGAAAACCTGCAGCCCGACCGCCGCACGTTCCTCCTCCAGAACCTCATCTACCGGCAGCAGCAGCTCCGGAAGAGCAGCAGCTTCCGCAACCGCCGCGGCTTCTTCTGTCGTGGACGCCGTTTCAAAATCGTGATCCAGGAACCGTTGGAAGCGCTTCGCGAGGACCGCGCTCTCGCAGACGACGTGCCATTCCCGGTTGTATCGAGGGATGAGCTGGCGGTCGGCATTTTCGTCAAAGAAATCAATATCAGGCTGATTCGAAGATTGCCAGTTACCGCTTGAGAGCCAGAACGCCTGGTCATCACGGACCGCAACTTTGATGTGATAAGCCGATGCGAACGTCTTTCCGGAACCCACGTGAGCAAACGCGTTCTCGAAACGGTCTGACCCCACACGGTTAAGTCCCCTCACGATCGAGTCTTCAGTGAGATCGTTGGCCTTGGTCGAATCCACGTCATCTTCTCCTGGCAGAGATTCATTGGGTCCAAGAACCTGTTGCCATTCGATGGACGAACCCTTTAGAAGAGTGCGTGCTGCGCGATAGATGTGAGGGGCCGTAAAGTCGTACATGCCGAGATGCAGTTTCCGCTCGGTGCCCTGAAGAAAAGGCTCCAAAATGCGCCATCCGGCATCGGGTGAAACGTGACAGATCAGCGTCATGGCACCCGTCACCGGATTCAGGTTGCCCCCCGGCGGCGGCACGTAAGTGATGATCGGAACAGCTTCGAGTAGTTCGGTCTCTCCTTCGGTGGCCTGCATTTCATCGATAAGCAAGCGGGGTCGGCGGGCGATCGGCACCGCCTCGGTCCCACGGTCGCGAAAGAGCCGCTGGTACGGATCGGCGATCTCAAAATCAAAAGGGACGCCATCCCAATCCGGAGGCAGGCCGAATTTCTCGGCAAGGGCCTTCTTATCAAGGCCGCCCTTCCGCAGCACATCCAAAACCGCCACCACCACTGCGGGGACGGAAGTAATGGCTCCATTTTCGAAGCGATAGCCCGCCCGCACCGCGGCAATGCCCGGCTTGGAAAGGAGCGTCTCGCGGCAGCGAGCTGCGGCCTCGACCGCCGGACGGAGATCATCCGATACCGGCAGATCTTTGTGGGCAGGAACTGGGCCAGTCGCTGATGTGCCTCTGATGTTTGCGTCCTCCACCGGAATCCGCATGTTGCCCCATACCACATAGAGCTTGCCACCATCGTTGACCAGGCGGCCGGTCCGCTCCTTGGGTGTGGGATCTGTCACCGGAGTGGGATCGGTCGCAGGCGAAGGAACCGTCGGCACTGGACTTCCAGGATTACCAGGAATTCTTCGATCATTCGCCATAACTCGTCAAGCCTCCAACCAGGAAATAAGATTGTCGATTACATCATTGTTTATGCGCGTACCAGAGTTGCTCGAAACCCCACCCGTGGTATGAATCCCGATCGCTACGACGCCGTGTTCTGCCGTATCCTCCCAGATGGGACTGCCGCTTTGGCCACCGAAAGTGTCGATGTCGTAGAAAAGCCGAGTCGCGGTCACGCGTTGTATTGGGCGTTCGTGGAAGTACTGGAACTGAGCCTGCTCCCGGTCCGCAGGATAACCGGATATTTTGGCCGCAACATTGTTCAAGAGCTGGTCGGAAATTGCGCGGACTTCGAAATTCCCGGTTTGCCGTCCAGCCGAGTCGCTCTCAAGGTGGATGACCCCGTAGTCGAAATCGCGCTGACTGTGAACGGTCCAACCGTCAACGGCTGCAAAGCGGGTGGCGCGAATCGTCCCAAAGGGAAAGGAAGAGCCGAACCTGGCGGGGATTACATCGATTGACGCGGCCCATCCTCCGTCATCCTGAAGGTAGACGCAGTGGCCCGCCGTCGCCAGAGTTTTGGAGCCTATAAACCAACCTGTCCCCACATACAGTTCGCCCGACTGAGAGCGAATTCGCAACGAGCAAATCTGCCGCCAGGGGTTGGAGGAAAGAAGCGAGCTAGCCACCTTGACTCGATCGTCATTCCCGATCACCGCCTCTAGGAGCGGAGTGTCGCCGAAGCTGGCCACCGCCACATCTGGTAGCGCGAGTTTGAACTCCCACGGCTCGGCGGGCTCGAAAAGAATGCCGGATTCGTTTACCACCCTCGGCGGTGGTGTCGGCCGCCGGTAGTAGGGAAGGCTGGTGCGGTTCGTTACGGGAGCGGCAGCCTCTAATACAACAGGCTTCTCAGATTGGGGCTCGTCGCTAGTAACGGGCCGATGTCCAGGGTTGGCCATATTGTTCCTGCTTTCGCCAGTATATACGTATCTGGGGAGCCTTGCCGGGCGCCTATGCTGAGCGTTGCCGTTGACTTGCGCGTCGCTGTCGAGGCTCGCCTACCCTGTAAAGGCTTTGCTTTGTTGGGTCGCGCTCGAGGGCCTGAATAAGTCTCACGACGCTGGTATTCTGGAACAGAACTGGTTGTTTGTCCCGTCGCAGCAGATCACAAAGTTACGCGACATAATAGAGTCTACGTTCCAATTCTCAGATGCTTACGCTACTGCTCCATTGTGGTGCCCGACCCGGGTACACTGAAACCGTTAAGGAGTGGTTTCAGTCCACGCGCTCAGACGAACCAAGCGTCGACTAGAGCAATTAAGGCCGTGCCGAATGCTTCCCATTATTATATGACGCGAAATCTCGACCGAGCAATGCAGAAATGTTGAGATCAGATTACCGGTGCCAAGATTTCCGCCTATCTCATGATGGTTTTCTTCAAAGAAACATTACGGGAAATAGTTGCGGCGGCGGTTGCTTGGTGAGTATCTGCCTGCAAATCGGAGAGTATCTGCTTTAACCAAGAGGCCTCAGATTCGATTTACCGTTCCTATGACGCGACGGAACGAATGCATGATTATGGTTTTATCAATCTTGCATTCGAGGCTGAGCGAATTTCTTCGGGGTTGCTCACTTTTGGAATACGTCAGCGACGGAGATCGTAATAACTGTTAGTTATCCATTGGGAGCAATTCGGATTTCGTCGCTGAACCCAGCTTGCTTTCAATCATGAGCCTGGCACACGACTGAGTGCTAGTGGCGTCAGCGGGCGGCGCACCAGTTGATTGTGCCGGTCTTGTTCACCACAAACGATCACTTCAAACTGGGTCTAGACGAGAAACTGATTCAACACTTTCAGGACTTCGCTGATTGGTGGCCGGGGTAAAGGTTTTCGGCGCTTTCGTCCAGATCGCTAGCAGGCACCTGCGCGGGCCTCAGCAAGCGCATGTCTGCCTGGCTCCAAAAAGAAAGCGATGAAAAGCTCTTTGCCTAATCGATCAAGTGTAGTTTCGCCGCGTTGCGGTGTGCGCAGGTCTTTAATGAATTCTTCCATTCCAAAAGAAATAAAGGTAAGTACAGCCTTGCGTAAAAGACAAGATAGTAGATCGGCAGTATCCGGGATTACTTGCTGAGGAGTTGCCGGAGCGTAAATCTGCGCGACATTCGTCCAGTTAATCGGCGTGAGCGGCAACGGTTGTGTCAAAACCTTTGCCCTGTTTCGAATTCGGCGTCGTCGAGGGACTGGTACAAGGCTATTACTTTCCGGTGTCATGGTACTTCCTAATTCAGGAATTGATCGCTGTCATCGTCGCCGCCTTCTTCCGGGTCTTCATCAATCGATACGACTTCAAAGGCAAGATTGAGGCCGCCGGAGTTGGCTCTGAATTTCCGGAGCCGCTTGTTGAAGTCGATGCCTTCAATCAAGACGAAGTTTTCATCGAGCGGAGTCACCTGTGAAACGGATATTGGATCGCCTGTGGCTATGGCAAAGTAAACGACCACTTTCCCACCTTCCTCTTCAGCTTGCTTGAGCGCTTCATCGAGCTGCCGTCGAAAGCTTGCCATAAATTGAGCCGTGGGATTATGAGGCTCTTGACGTACGGGCGACGTTAACGACGTGATAGGAAGCTCAATTCGGGTTGACTCAAGGGGTGTGAGAGCAGCACGGACTGATTCTTGTAGATGGTCACTTCTCTGAAGGGCGGCGGCATCAACCGCAGGACCTAAGTCAAATGACTTCTGAAGAGCCTCAAAGTTGGCTACAAGATCACGTGTTAATGAAGTCTCAATGTACTTTGTTGGGCCAATGGTCGCTTCAATTGCATCGCGACAAGCTTGCATTCCAAGGTCCCATTCCCGAAATGCAGCCGCCCCGGTAACTAATTCGGATATTTGGCGGGCGGCATCTGATATTTCGTTTGCTTGGTGAGCGAAGTTGGGAACTAGAGCCGCGCATGTCATCTCTGCAACTCGCCTAGCCTCGCTGTATGCTGCGTCGTGCATCGAGCCAAAGGCTGCGTAGTAGGCTGCACTGTTGAACGAGCCGCACGCCGCTCGATATGCTGAACCGAAGTCTAGACCTCTCGTTGCGGCTCTCATGGCTTTTTCATGCACGCGCATCATATTGTCGTGGCCCCTGGTTGCCTTGGCAATTGCTGCGCCAGCCTCCTTCGCTTCATCACCAATAAAAGCCTCGAGACCAACTTTGCGAGTCTTCTTATCATCCATCACTCGTACCCTCTCTTCCTCAGACTACAATACTTGGTAGCGAGTTTACCAGAGAAGACAGAGAAGACGGGGTGCACAGAGAAGATGGGTGCACTGTAAAGCTTTGGGCGCTTATTTCAACCGCTTGCGGATTGATTTGAGTCGAAGAGCTTTTGACCGAAGAAGCACTCTGGCGATCCGCGCCGAAGCCGGGATCGTGAATGGTTCTATCTAAAAGCAAGGCCAATTTGTAAGATATGTTATGTGCGGTTTGTCTTAAGACAAGAGGAAAGAAACAATACACAGTGTCTTGTTCCTAACAAACATACAGACCGATTCGTCCTTGATGCTGATGGACATAAGCCTCCATATACGTCTGCAGCCCATTACCAAAAAACTCCCCGTCACTGGCAAACAACACACAGAATCGCTCCTGCTGTAGATTCAGCTTTCAGTTTGCTTCTTCTCTTTGATCTTTGGCATTCAAGGCGAGATAGAGGCCGGCTACGGCTTCTTGGGGAGTAAAGCCGTAAATTACATCAAATGGCTTTCCTATTTCTGTGGCGAACCAAGTCGTTACGTGTCCAGTGGTACTATCACCCTTAATTACTCTGCCAACGTAACTGAGACCTATAGTAGATCGGAACAAGGGTCCCAAAGTATTTCTTAAGTCGACCCCGTAGCAAGTCGACGGAGGTTCCTGTCTTAAGAAGGCTGTTTTTTCACAATACGCAAATAAGAACGGCGTCCGACAAAACTAAATCAGCTTTACAACTCAGAAACCTTGCCAATTGCTTCCCTCAGAGAAGAAGGAGCTAATGTGTCTCCATGCATAAATAACTAACAGTTATCTAAGGGACCAGCCGTCTCAGCTCGAATGCAAGATATAATTCCGTTATCGTCCCCGAGGTCAAAAGAAGTTTCGTTGTTCAACGTCTGCGCTCCGGTACGGCGGAGCCCACGACGTTTTCGTTAGCGCTAGTCAGTATTCTAAGGTTTTCGCGAAACTCCCTTGGCGTACCCAGTGTCCCACAAACCGAAATAATTCACCCAACGTAACTCGACTGTCTTCGTCGAGTCGGCCTTTTCGCGCAGTCCCGTGAAGAACTAAGTGGCTAAAAGACTCCTTACCCACCTCCCCATTTTCAACCTGGAGTGGGTAATTAATGCCCCATCTATGAAGATGGGGTGAGAGTCAAGAACTATTATGGACAGACACGTAGTAGCACGGCACAAGTCCGTCGTTGTGGAATTGACTGTCATCTTTGCGCCTAACATTCAGACCGCCATTTAAGTTAATGGGTTTCTTCGATCGATCGTAGCTTTGTGGCCCGATCAATCATCTATGCGAGCACTTGGTCTCCTGAAGATTGATTCTTACCCTGCCGACTGTTTACGGAGATTGATAGCGAGGAATGTCGAGTCCCGGCGCGACGAGCGAAAATTGCCTCGACGCGCGTGGGCGCGAAGCGCGTCGTCGCAAAGCGACGACCTCGACATTCCCTCGCGGTCGCTCAAGGTTTGACATCCAAAAACCTCCTTAACAGTCGGAAGAGGCCGGGCCGAAGCATTGAAGCGAGGGGAATGACTGACAGGCGCACTTTATCTGCAGCAACAAGCACGGAATGATCAAGACCGGAAGTCACACTGCTAATAGTACTCACCAACTCGCTTAGCCGAGAGCAAGATTAACTCGGACCGACCTACGCTGCCGCCTCTTTACCTTGGACAACGCTCTCTTTGAACGGATAAAAGGCTGCGTAGCTCATTGTGAGCATAGTAGCGGAAAAGAACCAAAGACCAAGAAACACCGCGATTCCTGCATGCAACAACGTAATTAGCGCGAGCCAGATTCTACGAGTTGCGGGCATCCAGATAAACACTCCGTATCCCACCTCTGCGATCAAAGTAAACCAACAGGCAATCATCGCAACAAGAGGCACAGCCGCAAGCCAGGAGAAGTTCACAGGCACATCTTCACGAATCAGGGCCCGCCATATGGCTTCTCCATTCCGCCATTGTTGTCCAGTCGCCTTTTCAATTCCTGATGCGACATAGACGATGCACATGTGCCATTGCAAAACCCGCCGGCTTAGTGCGTTGCTAAGAAGATGGGGCTTTCTATTGGGCGTCAACCACGAATCAAGCGACCATGCCCCCATCGTCGGCATCACAAACAGTAAAAGAGCGAAATGTTGGTGAACTCATGAACACCATAAGTCGAAGCAACTCCGGAAGTGTTGAAAGCTAGGTGAAGGAGCCACGCAAACAGCGCGACAACCCTTGTTTGCCAGCCAAGTAATAGCAGGCTCAAGAAAAAGACATAAGCTATAAAACAAATGATGATCACTCTCTCTTCACCCAGGTTGAACAGCTTCTGCCCCAGATGCGCGGCCCACGCGAGCCTCGGCACGCAGCTAAGCGTCAAAGCGCCGCTTATGTCCGTCTGCATAATCCCCAAACTTCCCACAAGGGGATACAAATAAGCCCGGATTGAAATGGCTTGTGTTATGAGGATGGAGGATATGCCGATTCTGAGAAGTGCCAGTGGTTTTGCGGTTTCCGGTTGAAGAGAAATACACTGACGCCAAAAGTAGCCTGCTGCATTTCGGATTGCTTTTCTCATGCGGGCATAGGCCCCATTTGGCGACAATCTTCATTGAGCGCTTTTTGTACCTCCCCTTCTCGCAAAGGGGAAGACCTCCATTACTTGCCAGTCCGGTCTCTCGCCAGCGCGGAATTCACTCATCGTTGGCATCGCATATGCCTGAATCTCCACAATCACCGGTGAGGCATCAAGGTCCTCACCAAACATCCATGCAGCCCATGACGCCGCTAATTGCTCATGGTGTCCCTCCTGTGAGAATAGACCTGCCGTTGTGGATAGACGTAACTGTATTTCTCGCCCAACCGGGGCTTCTATCCGGGTTACCCACACGTTCTGTTGCGCGTGGTATCCATGCAGAACCACTCTTTTCGCCGAGGCCACCCCAGGAGCAAAGAAACCGTACGCGTTGTCCGAGCCGGTGTACGATTGGTAACACCGTAGAGCGTCACCAACCCGAGTATTTTGTGGGTACGGAGCGAATCTGACGGCCCCGCATATGACTAACCCCAAGTGTACTATGGTTGCACATATGATGACTCGAAACAAAAAGGGATGACGTGGTTCCATGGTACTAGCGGCGCTTATGGAGTGAGAAAAGTGAGCCGCACCAACTCTTAACGACATCCACAGCCTGGTGCGGCTTCACTGTTACTGCTTTTGGCAATCGTTAATCTTTCTTCTCGTCGCTGTTGCTATCTTTAACACTGGTATTAGCGGTCGTCTTATTGAGCAGTTTGCCCGTAAAGAATGATTTGGTTATCTCTCCTTCACCAAGCGCTGCAGTGTTCTTGCTGCGGATAGATTGATCAACCCGGCTCTTGACCGCCTCTCCGAGTTTTTTTAGATCCTGGTCGGACAGCTGCACAACTTCATTTGGCTTAACTTTTGCGGCGGTTGTCCAAACGAAGTAGTCAACGAAATCCTTCCAGACTTTCTTCCCGGCGATTTGCGCAGCATTTGGTTTAGAAAGTGTAGTTCGATCACGAATCACCTGATTGAGGCGTTCAGTGAATTCGGATCCAAATGTCTGCACGTCTGCGAGTGGAGCGGCCTTCGAAATCCTTGCATTTTTCTGTGCGGACAGTCCGATCGCAAACGCAAATAAACCGCAAACCACTACGCTCAACATGGAAACCACAAGCTTGCGAAATCTCATAGTCGCCTCCTAGAATATTGGTTAGTTAGCCTTTGTCTGAGTTGAGGAAAGAGAATAGGGACGGCTTGGCATGGCCATCCCAGTCTTATTCCCAGTCCACTAAATTCATCGGTTGACCCTTCGTTTCAGCGCAGTACCGTAGCTCTTTCCATTCGAACCAGCAGCACCACTAATGAACGATCCAAATTGTGCGACTAGCGTGAAAGTCTTCTAGCGCGTGCCGAAACCCTGGCTCTAAGCGCCGTTGATAATTCTCGCTCTGATTATCCCGCGAAGCCCAATTGCAATCTACATAACATTATCGTGGTGAGGTATATCACTATGTTCATGGCGGGGTCAAGGGCTTTTAATCACTTACCTTGCTTTGGTTGCCGTCCCTGGCCACCAATGAATAGAGGCATCAAGGTATTTCCCTTATCCTCTCGCTTTTCGGGTGGGGTCGGATGCTCTGCTCGTCTTCCACCCGTCTACTCTTTGGCCCCTTGATGTGCGCTCGGTTAGTTCTAGCAACAGTCAAAGAACCTACATCGGTCTCAAGCCTCAGCGGTGAACAAATCAAGAGCGAGGGAATAGTCCACCGGTTCATTAATGACGCCTCAAGGATGGCGAATCTCTTTGCTTCTTTGGTCCGACGCGCATAATTCCTTGTTATCTTTATCGAATTCGTACCTCGAAGAAGGCGGTGGGAGTATGTTGACTTCTATTCTTTTCCTGATGGGACGTTTTGCGCAACCTGCAATCAGTTCTAATTGGGTGAAACCAGTTTCAATACAAGATAAGTGTTCTTATCTTGCATTCAACTTAACGAGTCTGCGCTGAGTCCAACTGACACGACCACTCGTTGTGCAGTACTGCACTAATCGATCCAATCCTCACCTCTCAGAAGCCGCATCTTGTCCGTGGCGATGCCTGCCGCGGTGGCCGCCATCGACAGGGTTGTCCTCTCTTGCGTTTGCAGTCTTAGAGCGGTTCCACGCTCTCGCGCGCAAGTTCCTCGTCCACTCGGCGAGCACTGCCTCGAACCTTTTCAGCCCCTCTGTCATCTCGCGCCGGGCAGTACACGGACGTTCGGGCTCGGCGACCCAATGCCCAGGTGTGACGCCGGGCCGACGATGCGCGGTTTGTCTAGGAAACAGCAACGACTAGGACAGTGGCGTCGTCCTCAAACTCGCCGCCGCAGAAATCGGTGACGCGGTCCAGCAAGCAACGGTGAAGCGCCTCGGCCGATAGTTGACGATTGCCGCGCAAGGCCTCGGCCAAGCGCTTTTCGCCAAACTCCTCGCCGGCTCCGTCCACCGCCTCGCTCAGGCCATCCGTAAACATCACCAGGCGGTCTCCGGGCCGCAGGTTGATCTCGCCCTGATCGTAAACACTCTCCTGGAAAGCACCCACGATCAGGCCGCCTTGTTCCAGTCGTACCTGAACCCCGTCTTCCCGGGTCAGAACGGGTGGGTTGTGTCCGGCGCTCGTGTACTGCAGGGTTTTGCCGTCGACATCCAGCAGGCCATAAAAGAGGGTGATGAACTTGGCCTCCGTGGTGTTACGGCACATCACGCGGTTGATCTTCTCCAGCAGTTCCTTGGGCGACGTGTTCTCGGTGGCCAGCCCCTTGACAACTGCCTGGAGGTTGGACATCAGCAGAGCGGCCGGGATTCCTTTGCCAGACACGTCGGCGATGCAGAGCCCCACCCGGCTAGCGCCAAATTTGTAGACATCAAAATAGTCGCCTCCGACGATGCGCGCGGGCCGCCAACTACCCGAAATTTCCAGACCGGGCATCTGCGGAATTTCCTTGGGCATAAGCGCCTGCTGGATTTGCCTGGCCTCCTCGTACTCCTGGGCCTGTTTGCGAAGACGCAAACTGGGCGTTTCAATACCGAACTGCTGGGCGTACTCAGAGTTGAGCCGAGGCCAATCGAACTTTATGGCCTCGGCGCCGACGATGCGGCCGATGGGAGTTCCGATGAGAAGGCGATCCAGAACATCGAAACAAATGTGCCACCCGGCAGCACCCATGGAGATGAAGCCGCGATCGATGTTGTGCCACAGCGTCAGGCGCGTGCCGCCGCCAATGGCTTCGAGTTCCCACCGGATATCCTTGTCACCCCAGTTGTACTCAAGCACCTTAGGAGCGTCGGCTCGCGTCACAGTTGTTTCGGAAACCTGCGGCTTGGGCGCTCTCACCGTGGTGAGCTTCACCGTGGTTCCAACGGTACCCAGGCTCCCATCGGCGTCAAAGGGAGCCCACTCGCGCAGATGCGCCGGGTCGGTGAGCGCCTGCCAGACTTTTTCCGGCGAGTGGCGCAGTTCTCTGACGAGAATAAGCGTCCACTTCTCTCCGTCCTTTCGTACCTGCGCTCCGCTGGCCGGACCCGGTGTGTATTGCTTGCGATCGGTCATTTTCTTCTCCTTAGCGTGAATAGCGTGCCGGCTGGGTGAGCTGAATGAGGTTGCCGCAGGTGTCCTTCAGCATCGCAATGGTCGAGCCGGTCACGTCGGTGGGCGGCATCGTAAACTCGGCGCCACGGGCCTTGATCCGCTCGTAGTCCCGCTTGACGTCGTCGGTGAAGAACATGGCCGCGGGCTGGCCCTGCTGAAACATCGCCTGCTGATACGCTTTGGCCGCGGGGTTGTTGTTCAGCGCCAGCTGCAGCTCGGTACCGTCCGGCTCCTCGGGCGAGGCCACGGTCAGCCAGCGAAATGGGCCCTGACTGAAATCGGCCTTCTTAGCAAAGCCCAGTACCTCTGTATAGAAGCGCAGGGCCTTGTCCTGGTCGTCCACGTATAGGCTGGTCAATTTGATTTTCATTTCGTTTCTCCCTTGTTACGTTCGCGGTTTGGGCTGCGTCATCTTCTCCTTGTCTTCCTTTTTGTTGGTGTTGACTGATCCACGCGGTCGAGGTGGCGTTCGAGAGCATCCACGTGAGCGGACCAGAACCGGCGGAACGGAGCCAGCCAGGCATCGACCTCCTGAAATGGTTCAGGTTTCAGTCGGTAGAGACGGCGCTGTGCGTCCACCGTGGATTCCACGAAACCGGCCTCTCGCAGCACTCGCAGATGCTTTGACACGGTCGGCTGCGGCATACGAAGTTGACGCTCGATCTCTCCAACCGACTGTTGTGACGAGACCAGGAGGCTCAATATCGCGCGACGGTTCGGCTCCGCAAGGATTTCGAATACAGATTCCATTCTCTTGATATACTCCACAGAGCATATGCGTGTCAAGGTATATAAAGGGCTGGGGTAGAGCGCATGATTCCTTCGATAGAAGCTTGCCCAGCCTGGTAGTCGAACACACGATTATGGTTATTGAACTAAACCGCTACGCGGTAGAAACTGGTATTCATTTTTCATGATCCGGGTTTGTCCCAGCTCAGTCTGCTTCCCATTCTTCTTAGCACTCCACTTGAGCAACTAACTCGAACGGTTTAGAAAGGTCGCCTCTGTGGTGACAGCGTTTTGCTGCTGTGATACCGCGGGAAATCACTTACACATGGAAAGGAGTTAGTTATGACCCCACTGCGACAGAGGATGGCTGATGATCTGCATCTGCGCAACTATTCCGACCGAACCATCAAGGCTTATCTGCGATGCGTCTCCAATTTCGCTCGTAGTTCAAAGCCAAAGAGATTCCTAATAATCTGGGTATTAGTGGGATTAACTTCGAGGTCGAATTCTGACCGAATGCTGACTTCGCTTGAGCGCCTTCGTTCCCGGCCTTCCGGGACTCGCGCTCACGCAATTTGCTAAGACTGTTCTCCGGCTCACTAAATTTTTCCGTTATCTCAAACCTCACGCTTTTTCAACTATCGTCCTAGCAGGTCCGATAAGGCAGGGTTCAATTTACGCGCGCGTTCGCACCTGGGAATGACTGAGGACGGCTCAGCCCAGCGACAAATGCTAACGGCGTGCGAAGCTCGGGGGTCGCAACTGCAAAGAACACTGCTTATAAAGAGGACTGGTCGATCGCCGAATTGAAACTGGGAATCGATCCCGGACAAACCGCTCGGAGAATCCCGGCCCGCGCTGAGCGACCACCTGACACTACTCCTTCTATCCCAGCGGCCAAGGCGTTTAAGGATCTCGCCTTTGCAACCGACAAGAATGTCGAGACACGCGCAAATAGCGGCACGCCAAATTACGAAGGGATGGCGATCAACATCGATCTCGGAGGAGAGTACGAACTGACGCGCGTGATGCAGCTCCATGGGCGATCGGCCGAGGACTATCCGGCCGAATACAAGATCGAAGTAAGCAGGCAGGCAAACGAGAGCAAGTTCCGCGAGGTTTGGCGGGGCGCTGGAAAGGCCGGTCGCAGCGTAGCTCGATTCGAGCCGGTTACGACGCGGTATATCCGTATCACCGCGCTCAAGAATCGAGATAATAGTCACTTGTGGTCGATAGCCGAGGTTCGTACCAACCGCGATCCAGACTAATTCGAGGACGAGGATGAGGGACCTCGCCCCACGGGTTATGAAATTGACTTGAGCTCGGATGGGCGACAGCGGCAGCTCCCGAAAGGTAAGCACGGGTAAGCATCCGCCGACGTCAAAGATCGCTCCATTTGCGGGACTGTTGATACTGACAGCAGGACTTTGATTATTAACCGTCACAGTGAATCCGCAGCCTGCACTGTTCCGGATGCGTCTGTCGCAATGCAGTTCACTGCCGTCGTGCCAATCGGGAACGTCGCGCCCGACGGGGGCGGAGCAGACAAACGATGCGCCTGAACAATTGTCGCTCACCGCGGGAGCGAAGTTCACTACGGCTGTGCACTGGCCCGGATCAGTCAGCCTAATGATGTTCGACGGGCAAGCTATTGATGGAGGTTCCTGATCTCTGACGGTGACGGTGAACCTCGACCCTGGATTGAGCCAAGGATGAGGGCGGGCAGATCATCGCGGCACCTTTAGTTCATAAATCGCAAATTTCCCGTCGCGGTTACTGCTAAAGACAATTCTCGATTCATCTGGAGACCAGTGGGGCGTAACATCTTCAGCCGCATCTCTGGTCAGGCGCAACCGTCCGGTGCCGTCTGTGTTCATCAGGTAAATCTCAAAATTCCCGTCTGTGTTGCTGGCGAAAGCGATCCGTTTCCCGCTCGGCGAAAAAACTGGACTTGAGTCAATGCGCGGCTCGAATGTCAGTCGTCTTTCCGGTTCGGCAGTGTCCGGCTCAATCATGAAGATCTCAAAATTCCCCGAGCGGTTGTCCTTGTCGTTGGCGAAAACTATGTGTTTGCCGTCGGGAGACCAGGAAGGCAGGAGGCTCATCGCATTGCTGTAATAGATACGGCGCTGATTGCTACCGTCCGCGTTCATGACGTAGATTTGAGTTTGGTTGTAGTTTCCGTCGCGATTACTGACAAAGGCAATCTGCTTGCCGTCCGGCGACCAGGCGGGATCCGAATCTCTTGCCGGATTCTGTGTAAGGTTTTTCAATCCGCTTCCATCTGGTCTGATAAGGCAAATCTCTGTATCATCCTCGAGTCGATTTGCAAACGCGATCCATTCGCCTCTCGGCGACCAGACGGGTGACTCATAAGCGTACTTCGTTTTTGTCACCAGTGAATCTCGCTTAGTTTCCAAATTAAAGATTCGAAGCTCTCCGCTCTTGTCTTCGAGTTGAGACTGATAAGCGATCGACTCGGCGTCCGGTGAATACGACGGAAATTGAAGATCTTTCCGGTCTTCGGCCAAAATCTTCTGCGGGCGGAAGACTTCGGCGCTTGTCACATAGATGCCGTCCTTGCCTGTTCGATCTGACATGAAGAGTATCTTTGTTCCGTCCGGTGACCAGCATCCGGGACCAGCAAACTGATTGGATTTCCCCCAATTGACCAGATTGATGGGCTCAGCGCTGCCGTCGGAATTCATAATGTAAACATCGGAATGCTCCTTCCCCCGATCAGACGAGAAGAGTATTTGTGTGCCGTCGGGCGAAAAGGCGGGATGGCTGTCAACTGCGGGGTGATTAGTCAGCCGTCTCACGTTGCTTCCATCAGCATTCATCACGTAAATCTCAATATTACCGTCACGATCGCTGACAAAGGTGATCTGTTTGCCGTCGGGCGAGAATGAAGGATCTGCATCAAATGCTGGATTGTTGCTGATGTTCTTGCTTTCGCGCGTCTCGAGTGAGTAAACGAATACTTCCGAGTTTGAACCAATGACCTTTTGATAAATAATCTGTTTTGAATCGGGCGACCATTCAGTGGCAACAAAAGGCAGAGCTGTTTCGTCAGAGCCATCAGCACTAGCAAGATAAACGGCCGATCGATCGTTCGACTTCGCGAAGATGACTCTTTGCCCATCCGGCGACCACACACCCCATTGCAAATGAGGAAAATCTTTGACCTGCATCTGATTTGTGCCGTCTGCATTCATGATCCACGACTCAGTTTGATGATTCGCGTAGACACGGTGAAAACGTACGAGGCCGTCTCTTGTCCAACGCGCGCCAGTATCTTCAACCGTTGAATGGGTGAGGGCAACTGGCTCGTAGTGGTTAGTTCCGGCGGGGGCAGCAACTGCATCGGGCCGGCGCATTCGCCATAAGAACAGACTCAAAACGGCAATCAGAATTAATCCCGCCGCCAGGGACCAACGTCTTAGCAGCCGCTCTGTCCGATTAGCGATTGGATAAGCTTCCGACTGCAACGACGGATGTTCTGTGGTTTGTAGATCGTCAGCGACAAGCTGAAGCTTATCGGACACGAGTTCGACCGGAGCGACAAAGCGATAGCCGACGCGCGGGATGGTTTCGATAAACCGGTTCTCGTTAGGCTTCTCGCCAAGCGCCTTCCGCAGATTCGAAATGGTCCGGACCCGTGGAGAACGTGCCGATAGGAGTCAAATCCGTTCGAAGGTGACGTTGCTTGGATGCTTCTGTGGGCTCCCACAGTATCGGACCGCACGCAAGACAAGGCGCTTGAAAACGTCTAGCGCGCATCACTCTGCCGATCTCTGGCGCGTCTCGAAAAGCGAGGCTAGAACCAGCGCAGCTGGGTCCTCGTTTGGAGTCGCCTGGACGTTCCGAGACATCAGCAGGCATCGGTAGAGCAAAGGGAGGATTTCAAAATGCCCCTTCCGATCTCCTTTCGGACCACGTAGGTGTGCGGGCAGTAGGGCGTAGGCTGCGGGAGAAAATAAATTTATGGTGGAGGGCACAGGTTACACGGTTCTGGCCCGGGGGCCTCGGAATAGCCCGGGGCGTCACTGATCTGGGTTGGTCGGCAGAAGCGACTGCTGCCGATGCACGGATCGCACAACTTGCATCGGAACGTCAGTTTGTTGCCGCTGCGATCAGTGCAAGCGCGGTAATAGTCAGGCGCCAGCGATCCACCAAGCACGTCCACGCATCTGTCGCAGGGGCCGCAAATCAAGTCAGGTAGCGATGCTGTATTGGTCGATCGAGGCCCATAGGCGAGCGAGACATCATACTGGGTCCTGGTGTCGAGCGATCCGATCTGCCGTTCGTTGTTCCACATCACCGTGCCGGCGGCAACCCCAGTGTCTGCGACCACTAATGCACCGTTGACACCCGTCAAGGCAGGTCCGCGACTAAGTGGGTCCGTGCGGTTGAGTATCGTCAATAACTCCCAATTGCCGACATTGTACGAATAGATGCGAATGTTACCCGTACTCAGCGTTCCGGTCGAACTAAGCCGCTTGACGCCGAGCCACAACCCGATCAGTGACCGGTTGACGTAGGGCACATCGTCGGCCAACACTTCCTGACCCCCGGAAGTGATCGGTGTCCCCGGCCCAGCAGGCCAAGACGTACCATCAGCAGAGTTCAGTGACACGATGCGATTGTTCGCGTCCTTGTACAGCAGGACAAGGTGATCGATGAGCCAAACGAGTCCCGGCGGCGAACTGGCTGTGACACCCGTGATAATTACTTTGCGTCCGTCCGGTGCGTCTACCGGAACGACGACGATTTTCCCGTTAGTGGTAGTAAAGGCCACAAGCCATGACTTCGTATTGAAGTTGTACTCCACCGCGGGACGGGAGTTGATGTCAACAGAGAATTGGCCATGTGTCGCGTGAAACGCCCATGCATTACCGTTTATCGATATAGCCGTATTTAGCATATGGTTCGAATCGAACCACGCAAGGACGTACCGGTCCGGTATCGCGCCAATTCCACACGGGATAGCGGCAGACTCGAACGGACGGCTCGGCACTGACCAGGTGATGCCATCTGCCGATGTCCGAACCTCGACGAAATTGGGAGATGGGGTAAGCGGCGTATATGCTATCGCGTAGCCATATCCCGATCCGCTTGGGATTTGGGTACGCGATCTGGAAGGGCAGCCCGCCACCAGGCAGACCGAGATGATCAGCGCGAGTACCTCCACTAGGCGTGTGTGGTGACTAAGGGCCGCGCGCCGTGCCGGCGTGACTAAGACGGCGATTGCTGGACCGAGGAGGCGACACGAGGCAAACGAGCCTTGCGCGATATTGTGCCTTCTCGGTCGGGGCCTGTGCTCTACCTCAACAGCCACGTGGCCACCTTGAGCATCCTTGATCGGAGCGAGGTCGCGCATATCATCAATCGCCATTCCCCTCTTAATCGATGTCGTCTCCTCAACAAGATACCGCATGGGTTCCTCCTCGAATGCCGGTATCCTGCCCTTATGACTAGTCGCGCTGGTTTCTAGATAACTTTCCTATTACCACCACCAGCCGATAAGAAGCTTCAACTGAGGCCTCGTAACCCTCGCGTTCCAAGAATTACTCTTATCCGGTTTCCAGATAACATTCCGATTTCGTTGTCTGTCAATCGGCCGGACTCGAGACCCGGGAATTGGTACATGGGTGGATCATCGTCCTCTCTACTCCGCGAAAAAATTCCGCAGCCGGTCTTTATATATCTCTTCCCCAAGGTGACGTCAACTACTTATTTTGTCGGAAAACATCGGTCTCGGTAAAGCAATCTCCAATAAGACGAGGCCCCAACGGCTTGGCTAGTAAAGAGAGCACCGCAAAGTTTCAGCCGGTAATAGCTTGACCTATGGAGGTAGATATTGATCAGCCAGGGGCATGATAGTATGGGCAAAAGCTGTGTCAAATGAGTTATCCACAGGTTATCCGGATTCTCTGGATTCATCGACGCGTTTTGCGAATATCATTTCAAAGGCAGCCAACAAACGCTCCTCGGCGTCTTGACTCGACTCGTGCTCAATGACCGCTTCAATTTGTTGTGGCAGATTCTTCACTGGAATGATTTTTGAGTGATCATGGTCAGCTGGCGCTAATCGACAATCTTGTTCTGAAGTCGATTCAATGTTTGAAGGAGGCCGACGGAATTCGATTCGATTTGAGCGTTCGACTGCGACGGCAGTCTTGCTGTTGAAACCGTAGCAAATTATTCGGTTGTCCGTTAGATAGGAAAAGTTGCGTGCGATGCAGCGATTATGGACACAAGTCCTCAAGATTAGACCTACGGAACGAGTTTTCCCACGCACGTGACTCTGTATCTCTTTCGGCACTCATTTTCCTGTCTTGTAGGATCTACCCGATCTGGTAGGTTGAGAATTGGCAGCTCTTTAAGAACTCAATAGGAATGCGAGTGGCTATGTAAGACATATCTATGAGCCCTCGCGACTGGCCCTCAAGGAAAAGTGGGGATCCATCCGGCACAGTTATTCCCAACATTAGCCACCGTCACCTGACAAAAATAGCGCACTAATAGTTTTTTCCCATCTTTACACCATGCGCGAGAGTGGTAAATTGAAAGTACAGTAAACAAATCTCAAAAAGCTATGGAGGAACACCATACAAACAATCGGCTGATGCTCTATCGAAAGCGAATGAAGCTATCTCAGAAAGAGGTTGCGGCGATCTTAGGACTAAGGACTTCGGGAGTCTTGTCGCACTACGAACGCGGCACTGCGAGACCGTCGCTTGAACGAGCGCTGGCCTTGGGAATCGTCTACCGCGTTCCCGTGGCTTTCCTGTTTCCTGATCTCTACGAAACCCTGCGCGACCATATTCGCGACAAGGAAAGCCGGCTCCAGAAATTGACCCTGCAGCCCGCACTCTTCTGAATCATTCATCCTACCGCCCTATGACAAGCATCCTGGATTCGATGATGACCAAGCCTCGGTCATTCTCCCCTCAAAGCGTGTCAGAGTACATCGCGGTACAACTGGCAAGGAAACTTGGCGATCCCGAAAATGCCGCCGTGTACATATCTTTACTTGATCGCTATTCGATGCCGGTGATTTTGGCTGCCCTTGAGAGCGCAGAAGCAGCCGGCTTTAGCCCTGGCAAACTCGTGGAAATGTTTGAGCGATCGCTCTCCGAATTAACTGATCACGAAGATGAGCTCTAATTTAGCCGCATTCAAGATCGAGCGACGACGTGTTTCCGCCGCAGTATTTGTGGAAGAACGATTGGACTTTACTGACAGCCGCCAACGGCCGTCGGTTTACGCCAAGGCTTTAGAAAGCGCAGCCAGGTACGTGGATTGGATCATACGAACTTTTCAGATTGATAGCGCGACAGTTGAGAGCCTCCGATCAGATCCGGCAACTTGGAAGAGCAAACTGACGGTTGAAATCATCGGCCAGCTGCGAGGGCTTGGAATACCAGTTTTCGAGGTTGATAAGTCCGCTTTGCTTGAGTCGTTTGCTCACCCGCCGCTTCGGTATCGAACCGAGCTTCGCAAGGTTGTTGAATCGATCTGGCCGATACTGTCGACGAAGGACAAGACGGTCGGATGTATAGATGCTGCTGCCCTTGGGTTACACGTTCAGGTTGAGAAGATGTTCACCCTTAGCTAACGAATTAATTACGAATTCATGATCGGACCGCTTTCGTATATCGGCGGCAAGAACCGCCTTGCCCGCAGGCTTATATCGCTCTTTCCCAAAAAAGGAAGGCTTGGCGAGCAGTCAGCCACTCTTGGAAGCTTGATACTCAGCCGCCTTAAGAATGCGCCGTTTGCCCGCAAATCAAGAAAGACGTTTTCCTTGTACTGCGACGAGGTGCAGAATCTGGTCGCCTACGATACCGGACTCGATACCCTGCTTTCGGAAGCCCGCAAGTTTGCCATCTCGGTCGTCTCGGCAAATCAATTTCTCGATCAATATCCCCAGTCCATGCGCTCGGCGATTCTCTCGGTCGGAACACATGTTTGTTTTCAGCTATCGAGCCAGGACGCAGACAAAATGGCCGCGAGCCTTGGAGGTGGAAAATATCTCCCAGACAAGTTAAAGAATTTGCCCCACCAGGAACTGATCGCAAAAACCGCCGATTACCAAGCGGTCCATCTTCGCGTGCCAACCGTCGTCACTCCCACGGAAAACTTCCACGACTTGTATGAGCGACGTCGATCGCGGTGGGCCAAGCGCCGGATCGAGATCGAAGCCGATATTCACGCGCGGCAAAGAGTCGCAAAAAGCCAAAGCGAGGTGCTCGATGCGTGGGATTAATAGAGGAGCGGTTTTGCTTCAACCTCGCGACCGAAGACTGCTATCCGAGCTTCAGTTCATGCGAGTAGTTGACCGGGAACTGGCAAAGACGATTTGCGGTTTCCGTTCCACCACCCGTGCAAACACGCGCCTGCTTGCGCTGACCGAAGCCGGATACTTGAAGCGAAACTTCATCGCCACCATCGCCGGAGGCCGCAAGGCAGTATACCGTCTATCACAATCTCAGGGCAGTACAGGGAAGAATTCTTACAGCGAGATTTTTCTAGAGCATCAACTCCAGGTCAACCAAGTCTACGTCGAAATCAAGTACAGGCCGATTCTTCTAGCGAGCTGCCAATTTCATCGCTGGATCGCGTTCAACAGAATTCTCTCGAACGCATCACCGATTATTCCTGACGGGTATTTCGAACTCACCGACAATTCACAAATCAAGTCCTTGTTCCTTGAGGTCGATCTGGGAACCGAGGCACTGAGGGTTTGGCAGAAGAAAATCGAAAGCTACTTGCGCTTTGCGACTTCGGGAGAATTCAAGAGTCTCTTTGGCGCGGAGCGATTCAAGGGTGCCGTCATTGCAAACTCCGGGCGACGTGCCGACAGCATCCGAAAAATAACTGCCAAGCCCAACTCGGTTAAATGCACTTAAAAAGAGTTATAACCCAAGCTTCCGCTCGTCTCGTTATTGAAGCGCAGCCATCTAATATTCTTCAGTTCTGATTTGTTTTCAAAATTGTCTAATATTGAACAGAATCGAGGGTCTATGATGTGTATTATTGAGCGGTTTTAGGTTAAGTCCGCTTCGACGAATAAGAAAACGATCTGCCCGCAGTGCATCAGATGGAATCCCGAATTCTCTCACAAGTTCGGCGAGCCGTTGCGTGTCTTTAAGGAAGCGCAATGCCAAAGAGAAAAACACCGAGAAGGAACGCTACGCATCGCTCTGTGGCGTAAGCGCAGATTGGCGGTCGCAATTACGTTGGCGTTGATCTGTATCGTCAGCGCAAGTCTACTGGCGCAAGTGAACTCACGGCGAAAGCGTCACAAACATTTTGATACGGTCGAGTCTATCTCCGCGCGGTATTCTTACCGAGCCGTTGAGGTGATTCTGTAAATAGAGTTTGGCACGCTCGCGCGGGTGTGACTGTGCGGCATCGGAGATAGGCGCTCCTCTTGAGCGTATGTGCCGGTGAAGAGTTGGCCCCTGATAGCTGTTACGGGAGATAGATCCTCGTCCACTGATTCGGGTTGAAATTGGTCGAGCATTTTTGAGCAGAACTTTAGCGAGAGCTGAGGGAGAGTCCTTTAGAGAAAGGAGACAAGATGCGCAGGAACCGGTCAAAGAAAGCAAATTTACGGAAACATGTGTTACCTGTCTGGCGCACACGCAAGGTAGTACTTGTAGTCAGTCTGCTAATGGCGTCCATCGTTGGCACAAGCCTGTTCGCGCACGTGACATCCCGAACAAACGGCAATGCCGCGTCTGGGCAAGTCTCAATCGAAAGCCTCACAGCAAGCAAGCCGTCCAGAGAATTGATATTCGCCGGATCTCGCATGGTAGCAAGCGAGGAGGGGTACTCAATATCTCCTACTTACCAGTCATTCGCTGGCAACGGGAGCGGGACGAATCAATCCATAAGCGTCAGCGCTCCTTCGGGAATCAGTTGGACGGCTACAAAGAACCAAAGCTGGATCACGATAGTCTCGGGTAGCGGCACAGGTAATGGGACGGTCACTTTTTCGGTTTCTCTTAACACCGACTCGATGATTCGGAGCGGAACCATAACGGTCAACGATCTAACCTTTACCATATATCAAGGAATAAACTTTGTAGACGTGCCGACCGGGCACGTCTTCTACGACTGGATCGGCAGGATTGCAGCGCGCGGCGTTACCGTCGGTTGCCCCCAACCCAACTTCTGCCCAGACGGTCCGGTCACTCAAGAGCAGATGGCTGCCTTCGTCATAAGAGCGCTTGGCATGTTCAGTCCACCCGATCCTCCAAGTCAGCGATTCAATGATGTTCCACCCTCGAACCAATATTATAAGTTCATCGAACAGATGGGAGTACGCGGAATATGGACTGGGGGGCTACCGAACGGGTGTCCTGCTGGAAACTACTGTCCAAGCAATCCTGTGCGCCGGGATGAGATGGCGGCAATAGTGATCCGAGGGCGCGGCGAATTCAATCCACCGACTCCAGCTACTCAGCGGTATGGCGATGTTCCGCCGAGCAATGCGTACTACAACTTTGTAGAACGAATGGGGGCGCTAGGGATAACTTCCGGGTGCAACCCTAATGGTCCACCTCCACTTAATTACTGCCCTGGTGACAGTATCACGCGAGGGCAGATGGCGGTGTTCTTAGTAAGGGCCTTCAATTTATGACAATTCGGATTTGAAACTCTGGTCTCTGAGACATAAGACGCAAGGCAGATCAAACAGGAGGCAGACAGGACTTGGTTCTGCTAAGTCCGCAACAATCGATAAGGAAGGAACAGGAGAACAGTCATGTCATTCTCGACTCGCCAAGTAAGTAAAGGAACTAGCCTCAGAACGGCCCTCGTAGCAACGTTTATTGTTGGAGCGCTGGCTCTCCCCATCTCGCCCTCCCAGGCTCAGATCGCGGGAGCAGAGGTTAAGCTTGCCTTGGAAGCAGTCATCAGACTATTGCCTACAGCGAGTACATCGGCTAAGGCGACACTCTCGGCCGCTCAGCCACCATTCTTTGAAGGCCCGGAACAGCGCGCGATGAAAGTGAGACGCTTAAGGCTATGCCCCAGAAAGCTGACGCTATACGTTGGTGAGAGCTTTACGCTTGTTCCTCAGCCCCTGGATCAGAACAACGATATCGTTCAAGGGGCATCTTTGAACTTCGAGGTCATGGACCCGAAACTGGCGAGCGTCTCGTCGTGGGGTGAGGTGTCTGCCATAGCGCCCGGACAGACCCTGATCGGAGTCAGCGCCGGAATTGCAAAGGCCACCGTCGCAGTCGATGTTCGGGAAGGAAATCGACTGTCACTGGCGGATCGACGTGAGGCTGATCTGGAATTTGATGCGGAGCACTCGCACGATTGCGATGACCCTGAGGCGGCTCAGTTGACTACGCCCGAATCGAATGTTGCGATAGATTATCATTTTGTGGCGACTCCGCCATCAAGCCCTGCGGTTCCGCGTGTATACATTGGCACTCCAGCGGAAAACCGGGGAAAGACGACGCAACCCCTCAAAGTCCTAGCTCGGTCTGCCGTGCTGCATCGAACTCACTCGACGACAACTTATCCACTAGACACCACAAAGACTCCAGTTACTGCGAAGCTCAATGCCTCAGCACAGCAGCTACCTGACACGGGTTTCATACTCGATGGAGATGGCCCTGATCCTACCTCGACCCGAGCGACCTTTCCTTATAACGCAGTCGGTAGCCCCCGATTCGCAGCGTCCGAAGCGTCACAAGGCAGCGCAGTAAAGACGAAGAATCTGCTTGGCAGCTTCGATTACCTGTTCTCCGCTCCGGTCTTAGGGGAAGTCGGCAGGGGCATCGGAGTTAATCTGGCCCTGATATATAACAGCCGCGTGTGGACTAAAGAGACAGGCGGCATGACGTTCAATTATGCGAAGGGGTGGCCCGCTCCGGGATTGACCCTCGGTTACGGGAGGCTGATAGACAACTATGACAACACTGGGAGTGGTAACTTATCGGGAGTAGGACAGGCGAATCCCCCCGGAAATTATTTGCTCATCCAGCCCGATGGGACTCGCATACACATGCAGCAATCTTACGATTCACCGTCAGGGCAGTGGTTCAACAACTCAAACGATGGCTCCTTCATCGCGCTCAATCCCGTCAACGGCAAGCTGAGATACACTGACGGGACCTTGGTTATTTATTCGAAGGCGCAGAACAATCGATGGCTGCCCGGAAGCATAAGGACTCGTAATGGTGATTTGATAACAATCAGCTATCGTCAATATCAAAAATTTGAGAACCAGCCAAATTACTTCCCGGTCCGATGGGCGATCGATCAAATAACCGACACGCTCGGGAGAATCTCAACGTTCCATTATTACGGGGATAGCGGTTACACAGAGGATACTTCGGGCGCGAAGCCCAAGTTCGCTCTTGCGGCGGTGACTGCTCCCGATCAAGCCGGCTCCACTCGCACCCTTGTACAACTGGACTATCAGGCAATAACTTTGCAATACGATTTCAACATCCCCGTCGACCAGCTCAACAACCCCGCTTCAGGATCGCAAATAATAGTGCCGAAGCGCCTTTATTATCCGGCAACAGGACGCGGTTATTTGTTTCAGGACTACAGTACCTACGGCATGGCTCGTCGAGTTTCAGTTCGCATGAACATGACTGGAGCGGGAGCAACAGTTACGGACGGGACTGAGATCGCCTACACGAGATACAACTATACGACGATCGATCCAAACGACCCTAATAACCAGGTCGGGCACCTCAACGATGCTCCCCAGTACACGACTCGCAGCGAGTGGTGGCAGAACAAAACAGATAACAGCGGCAATCCAACAACTGCGACTACGGATTATAGTTTCGCGAGATCGTCAGGATTTGACTCAAACAGCTACGTCACGGAGATCGATACTGTAACGAGCCAGAACGGTAGTGTGAAGACGGTCACGACGAGCGGTAATGACCAGACCTATCCCGCCAACTATGGACGCCTGTTGTCGGTGGAATACAAGAACCTCTCAGATGTATCGCTGGGCAAAGTCAGCTACAGCTATCTCCAAACGGCCAGTGGTTCTTATCAGATTGATACGGTGACGGCGACAGATGAAACTGGCCAGTCTGCCAAGACAAGTTACGATTACTTCTCGACATACGACCAAATTCAGAACGTTAACGAGTATGGGTTTTCGAGCTCGGTTCAGCGCAAAACAAAGTTCTTTTACTCGGCTGACAGCGGCTTGATCGGTCAGAATATCCTTTACGCCGTGACCGAAGTCGACGTTCGCGACGCTTCAAACAATTTGGTGGCAAAGACCATCAATGAAATCGACAACTACGCCGTGAACGCACTGATGGACTACACCGTCCAAGCTCCGAGCCAAACACACGACTACACCAATTACGGAGTAACCGGGACTACACGCGGCAACGTGACTACCGTGACAACATCAGTGCTTCCCGGAACTGGCACGATAGTGAGGAACTTCAAGTTCGACATCTTTGGCAATGTCGTCCGAGCCGATGTCAGTTGCTGCCAGGTCAAGAACATCAACTTTCTGGATGGGTCGAACAATCCAACAACTTACTATTCGCAGCCGCTGTCGGTGACGGATGGCACGTCAGGTGTCGCGCCCTACCTCACAACTAGCTATCAATACGATTTCAACACCGGGTTGATGACGAATACGACGGATCCCAATGGTCAGCAAACCTCTTTCTCTTACGATTCTGGCTGGCGACCGCTGACTGTCAATTCTCCCAGCACAGCATTTAGCACTACGAAGTTTGATAAGGACGCAAACGGCAACGATCAGCTCGCTTACTTGCAGCAGGTCACTTACAAGGAGAAGGACACCGACACCTCGAGCAAGACAATCACGAGCAAAAGTTGGTTTGATGGAGCAGGGCGAGCGCTCAGATCTGGAAGCGCGGCAGGCACAGCGCCAACCAGCTTCGACGCGGTCGCGACGGTCTACGATTCGATCGGGCGCGTATTGAAACAATCGAATCCCTATACAGGCGATTCATCGGGTAACGGCTCACCTTCTTACTGGACGACCAATGTCTATGATCCTCTATCGAGAGTGACTGAAGTGGACCTGCCTGATGACGTACCAACGGGTCAGCGCAGCAGGATACAGACCAGCTACAGCGCCGCGACAGTGACAGTGACGGATCAGGTGGGCCGGAAACGAAAGAGCCAGGTGGACGGGCTCGGCAGGCTCGTCAACGTCACTGAGATGAACCCTGTAACCGGCGCGCTCGACTCAACCAATTATCTTACGACTTACACCTATGACACGCTGGACAATCTCACAGGGGTCAATCAAGGCGGACAGACTCGCACCTTTACCTACGATTCGCTTTCGCGTGTGATGAGTCAGGCCACACCCGAACGTGGTACTGTCGGGTTCACCTACACTGACTTCGGAGCGGTGCTCAAGAGAACAGATTTTCGCAATGTCGAGACTCATTACAAGTACGACGCGCTTAACCGCCTGACTCAAGTATGGTACACCGGATCGGGCGGGTCAGATGATCCTAATGGGACGAGACCCCCGTTGCCGGCTGGAATAGCAGCCACGCTGGATGTCACGATAGCTTTCAAGACTGCGACGCCCGGAAACGGGGCGGTCGATACGATCGCCGATGGAGCGGGATCAGAGAGCTACGTCTACGACTCGCTGGGGAGAACTACCAGCAAGACCCGCACGATCGATAACATCGCCTACTCGACTCAGTATCAATACAATCAGATCAATCAACTCACGCTGATGATCTACCCTTCAGGCAAGCGAGTGAGGGAGAACTTCGATTCGCGAGGCCGACTAAGCGGTGAGGACCAGGTTGATAGCGCAGACACCGTATTGACTTCGTACGTCTCCGGGATCGGGTATAACGTTGCTGGTCAGGTGACCGGGATGACTTCAGGAAGCGGCGTCAGTGAAGTCTACACGTACAGTAATGAACGCTTACAACTGACCAGACAAACGGCTTCGAAGTCGGGAACCACGCTGATGGATTTGAACTATAGTTACGCGGCGACAGCACTGGCTTCGGGTGTGGGAACCACTGCGGGCAACAGCGGCCAGTTGATGGCAATAGGAAACAATCCCAGCAGCCAGCCCAGTACGATCAATAGTCAGACCCGCACTCAAGCCTTTACTTATGATGATCTGGGAAGACTGACTACAGCTACCGGCTGGAGCACATGGCAGAGGAGATTTGCTTACGATCGATGGGCTAATCGAACCGGCGTATGGGACGCGACCTCTGGCGGCAATCAGATTCAGAGCGTGACGCTTGCGCAGGCCGGGGGAGCACCGACCAATCGCGCTACGACGATCACGAATAGCGGAATTGCACTGACGCAGACTTATGACGCTGCGGGGAATCTGACGAACGACGGAGTGCACAGTTATCAATACGATGGAGAGAACAGGATAGCGAAGGTGGATCCAGGAACGCTGAATGAGGCCGATTACTTCTACGACGCGAATAACTGGAGGGTGAAAAAGACGACCTCGAACAACGCGTACACGACCTATTGCATCTGGGAGGGGGGGCAGGTAATAGCCGAGTACAGCAACGCCCCCACGGGCGCGAGCGGGAACAGTTATTATCTCGCAGACCGCTTATCGAACCGGATGATCACTGATACGGCTGGAGCATTCAAAGGGACGCAGGACCATCTCCCGTTCGGTGAGGAAGGCGGGACGAGCGGAGTCAGCGAGAAGCATCGTTTCACGAATTATGAACGTGATAGTGAGAGCAACACAGATTACGCGATGAACCGGCAGTATGAGATAGGCAATGGAAGGTACAAACAACCCGATATCGTGGGTGGGTCTATCGGCGATCCACAGAGTCTCAATCGGTACGCATATTCGCTGAATGATCCGGTGAACGTAGCTGATCCGTCTGGGTTGTTCCCCGACGTGCCGGACCAATTCAATGCCGCATATAGCGGGCCGGGAGTCTATTGGGATGGTATTCGGCTGATGATAACTGAATATGAGATGATTAGAAGCTTTGTAGCGAGCGGAGCCGGAGTAATTGCGCCGTTCGGTAGTGTTGCGTACTATGGCTTCGGAGGTTCCACCTTTATTGACATTAATAGCGGTTGGAACCAGTACTTAGATTTTGGGACAGGTGAGACAGGATGGGCTCACAATTCAACAACCGTCGAAGCTTGGTGGGCCGAGACCGTTGGATATCAAGAGCTCAGCAATGGCAACGCGTCGGAAGATCCTTACTGGGCAGAAATTACTCGCATAACGGTAGGCGCCCTTCATCGGCTTGAAAGTCATCCTGAATGCAGGAAGTTGCTGAGCGGTTTTTTTGGGGATGCTTACAACACACTTGACAAGCTCTGGACGAATCACAAAATCAAATCTGGCAACCTCAATAGTCCCCCGACCCCCGGTAAGATCTTTTTTGGCCAAACTCAGGGGGGTACGATCACCTTGGACACAAAATACATTTTTCAGAGCCCACAACGGGCAGCCTCGTGGCTCGGTCTGACACCGTCCGACGCGCAGCAACATCAACTTCTGCATGAACTAGGTCACGCAACGGAATTCTGGCCGTGGTCCCATCATTGGACTCAGGCTGCTTCCGACAGGTATCAACAACAAATCACCGACGCCTGCTTTAAATAAGGGGGGAACATGATAGGGATGCTTGCCACGAGAATGACCGCATTGTCGATGGCCCTGTTAACATTGAGTATCATGGGTTGTGAACGTGAGGGCGTTGATCGTAACTATATGCCGCAAATAGAAGGTAAAGCTTTCTATGGTGCAAAAAGAGCTTGGCTAATAAACTGGCAAGGGGATCTCCTACGGACGGAGGACGCTGGCGATAGCTGGGAAACGATCCCGGCCGGGATTGTCGGAGGATTTGACCAGATTACGTTCATTGATGAACGAATCGGCTGGGCTACTACTATCGATGGAAGAGTAGTGCGGACGACTGACGCCGGCCGCACTTGGGTTTCAATCTCGGCGCTTGGCGATACGACTTGGGGCCCCGGTCTCGGTCAAATTGGCTTTGTGGATGAAAAGCATGGCTGGATTGTTCATCCCTTGTTTTTCTGGCGAACTGAAGATGGAGGAACAACCTGGGAACAGAGTCCATCCCCCTACGGGCCAAAGGGCTCCGTCGCTTACTGTTTGTTCATTAACCCGAAAGTCGGTTGGTTGAGTGGTTCAGGAGGTTCAATCTACAGCACGCAGGATGGCGGGAAGACGTGGCAAGAGCAAACTGTAGTACAACAGGACCGGGGTCTTAGTGAAGTCACCTTCGTGAATTCGCTTGTGGGCTGGGTAGCGGCAAGCCCAAATGATGGGATCTACCATACAGAAGATGGGGGCAAGACGTGGCTTGTTTTGCGAGACCCAGGCAAGATTTTCTATCTACACTCGGTTCAGTTCACTAGCAGAACTGACGGATGGGCTGCGGGAAATGAGGGTGAGGTAAGTAAGCCTTCGAACCGTAAACCTATTGTCCTGCACACGACGGATGGCGGTGAGAACTGGGAGAGAGTCAAAGTGGCCCAGGATGAGCCATTTATTCATTACGTGCACTTTACAGATAAGGCTACGGGCTGGTTGCTGAGCCGAGATAATATCTATCGCACCGACGACAGCGGCAACACGTGGCATATTGTTTTGCGTCTTCCGCCGGTCGGAAAGCAGTAGGATTCAGCTTGTTCTGTCTCGCGAACAAAAACTCGCCACTATGCCGCGACCGCTAAGCGGATTTCATTAGCGAGTACTCGGCAAGTAGAGTACCAAACAGATCGCAACGTCGAGACCCATTACAAATATGACTCGCTGAACCGGCTCATCCAGGTGTGTTACACGGGACTGGGCGAGGTTGACGCAGGAAGCGCGAAATCAGCATTACCGAGCGGAGTTGCAGCCACGCCGACGTCAATGTCAGTTATGAGACTGCGAAGCCGAAAGCGGCGCAGTCGGTACAATCACCGATGTCGGCACCGGAGCTTACGTATGCGACTCGCTCTGATACGAACGGAGCATTCAAAGGCACGCAGGATCACTTGCCTTTCGGAGAGGAAGGCGGCACAACCGGAGTCAGTGAGAAGCATCGCTTCACGAACTACGAGCGAGACGCTGAGAGCAACACAGATTACGCGATGAACCGTCAGTATGAGACGGCTAATGGGAGGTTTAAGCAGGCTGATCCGGTGGCAGGGTCAGTAATGAACCCACAGAGTCTCAACAGCTACTCCTATGCGCTTAATGACCCGGTAAACCTGTATGATCCTTTCGGCCTTTACGAAGGTTGTGTGCACCAAGCGATGACGGAATATCTAGCCAAACTCTCCGGTAGGTTTAGTGACTCTGTAGCACGCCAGCTTGGACAGGCCGCCGGGAAACAAGCCGGCGGTGCGGACTCATTCTTGTATCAAGCATTTCCTAACCCTATCAACATAATCTTGGGATTCTTGGGGGTAGGGCCTTCCGCAGATATTCATTTCGCAAGTGAAGAGAGGCTTGCCCAAGAGAAGGGGAACTTTGCTGGATACATTGCCAGCCGAGATTTCAAACGCGCTGGTTTTGTTTTGCACTCGATCGAGGATGTGCACGGCGCTCATCTAGGCTTCCACTTGCCGTTTGGCCATGCAGGTTCTGGTCATGACCCTGATCAGTTAATTGGTGGCGATACATTCACTAACGTATCGAACGAAGTATATCAGTTCCTAACGGGTAACCGAAATGCCAAGCTGACGCCGGAGCAATACAAAGGGTTATTGAATGCCATCTATGCGACTTGTGCGAAGCAAGGAGATGCAAAGAAGCTAACACGCCCTCGGACCGTGGGTGCCGGTGGTGGCAGGGGCTTTGGTGGTGGTGGTTTTGGCGGTAGTCCATTTGGGAATTGGGATATCTTCGACTTGTTGGGGTTGTCGGAGGGCACGGTAACTAGTACCTACAGGCTTGAACCTCCTGATGAAGATTAGCTATCCTAGAAGATGGTGTCAGCCTTAACGGCTGTGCTCTCTGTGCATCAACGGAAACACAGACAGACCAGCAGCGGAAACGAAAAGGAGTAGTATGCGACTAACGGCGGCTTTGCTAGCTGTGATGTTATTCGGAGGGAGTGCGACTGGGTTTTGCGCTCAATTCAGAAACGGTCATAAGTCAGAGACGGAGATAGCAGGCATGACCACGGAGCAGAGAGTCGAAGAGTATTCCAGAGAATATGCTCGCCACGGACTGACAGACTCTGACTACGGCATTTTGATCGAACGTTATCTTTACCAGGACGGTCTCAAGACCGTAACTTATCTGGCTGTGATCATCGACGGGTATGACCCCACGCACCGCGACGGCACGAGCAAGGAACGAGCAGCGCGCGCTTACGCCGGCACTACGTTTCTTCCGCAGATGGACGCGAATGTCGTGCGGCTGAGAGCGTCAGAGGAAGGAAGAAAAGCGATAGAAGCAATGAGGGCGTTGCTTGAACGGATGCGAACGGCTTATTTTGACAGTGGTGAGAATTACGACCAGCGGAATACTTACGAAATTCTTGCTGACGGGGTAAAGGAAGTTGAAGGGATCAATTATTGCGATGAATCTATACGAAGTACTCTAAAACTCCGCTACAAGATCTCGCTGTCAGACAAGGAATTGTCAGACTTCACAAATTATTTGATTTTGCAAGATCCCTACTACCCAAGCTGGAGCGAGAGAGAAGAGTACAAAGATATGACGCAGCGCAACGAGGCCGGAAACCCGATATGGTACGTCGTAATGAAGAAGCCTGAGCGCTTTTACAACGCATACCTTCAATACAAAGGTAAGAATTTCTCGCACTCTTTGCTGGGAGATGCGCCCTCGCACCAGAAATGACGTGCGCGGCAGTTCCAGACCAGCCTCACGTCGAACAGCAAGTGACAGTCTCGACATTACGAGCATCTGACCGCGACCCCGCCGCCGGCCGGCTTTTGATACGCTACGGATTTACCCAAAAACAATAAACTGGAAACCCGGGCCTATGAGTTCCAAGCTTGGTTAGAGAATGAGATCAATCGAGATCTCAAGAAAGGCAAATCACTACCGTGCAAACGATAAGGATCGCTAGTTTAGAAATGCTTAGAATACGTAAGACGGCTTCTTTGGCAGTACTCGGGCAAACACTCCTTTTTGTGCTCGTATCTGGATGTGTCCGTCAAGCGCCCATGGAATGCGACCGGTACCAGAGTTTTTTTGACGTGCCGGTCGCGGAAGAAGAGTCAGCGCTCCGCAACTATTCGTTGAAAGAGCAAGTTAGTATCTGCATCTGTGGCATGTATAGAGAGCCGCCCGCTCTACATCTCGCTTTCGCTTTGGCAGGTAACCTAATCTGGCCGGGAGTCCCAATATTCCCGATTAACCCTTATATTCCAAGCTTCCCGATAGGAGTTCCAACGGGTCCGCTCATTAGAATTCCGATTGATGTGTTCCCTTTCCCATGAGTGAGAGATGATTAACGACCACAAGAGGACAACGCGCGAAGTTGCGGAAGACGTCGCCAGAGCCGCCAGTCGAGACTTCGATCGACACAGTTTTGATTTGGCACAACTCCATCTCTTCAAACACGTAACCGTTGACCGGTTTCATCCGCTTCTGATCGAGGCTGGGATGCCAGTTGTTGCTGCACACCTAAAGTTGCTCAGTCGGACGTTACGCCCGTGGGTCCAAACCTGGTGTCGCGGTGAAGTGAAAGGCCGGTCATATGAATCGGCATTGCGCGCGCATTTGCAATCCGCGAGGCAGCTTCTCTTACCCGTGCTTGATAGTCGGGGCTCGTCGGCTGTCCAAGCATGGACTAGGCGCTGTTGGCCTCTGGTGGGTTTTCCAGGCGACTATCCATGGGTTTCACTCCTATATGGTTTGGTACATTTCAAAAAGACTTACACGAAGCTTCCTCGCGCTCTTTACCGGAACCAGCCTCTGAGAAAACAGATAGAGAGTCTTTATCTCACCTTTGAAGAGGAAACGGCAGGATTTCAGAGACGAGTCAAGACGCAGCTTCGCAACAAGGCGCACTCCGATTGGGAGCGATTCCTCGTAAGCAGGTGCCATATGACGGAGGAACTAAAGCGTCCAGAGCGAATCATTCAAGCACACGAACATTTAATGTTCTGCAAGTTCTGGCGGAGTCTTAACGGAGCGCTCACGCCCTCTGAGTTTGAGACTCTGAAGCAGTGGATCAGTCAGGAAGCAAAGACTTCATTTCACACAGTAGAACAACTGGATCTAGTGAACTGTGAATGCCTAGCTTTGGCTCGACGCCGGCGAGTATCTGGTCCCTCTTGGGTGGTTCCGTAAACCAGATGGGGTTTGCTCCTGCAACCGCAGGATTATGGTTTTTTGATGCCTACCAACGATGGAGGATGGGAAGTAAAATCTGCATAACGCCTGTGAAGACACCTCTGAACAACATACCGATCGAGAGCCGCATTATCGGTGGCATAGGTGGTAGAGGTTTGCGTACTTGAACCTCCTGATGAAGATTAGCTATCCTGGAAGATGGTGTCAGCCTTAACGGCTGTGCTCTCTGTGCATCAACGGAAACACAGACAGACCAGCAGCGGGAACGAAAAGGAGCAGTATGCGACTAACGGCGGCTTTGCTAGCTGGGATGTTATTCGGAGGGAGTGCGACTGGGTTTTGCGCTCAATTCGGAAACGGTCATAAGTCAGAGAAGCAGATAGCGATGATGACACCCGAGCAGCACGTCGATGAGGCTTGTCGGGAATATGCGAGGCATGGACTCTCGGACTCAGGCTACCAGGATTTGCTGGAAAGTTATATCAGCCGTGACGGTCTCAAAGCAGTGCCTCGCCTAACCGCGATCATTGACGACTATGATCCAGCTGGTTCTGCAGGCGATAGCAAAGAAGGGAAGGCACGATCTGAGGCCTCAGAAGGATTCCTCGGGTATATAGACGGAAACGTCGTACGGCTTAGAGCGTCAGATGAAGGAAGGAGAGCAATAGAGGCCATGCGAGCGTTGCTTAGGCGGATGCTGAAAGCACATTTTGATACTGATGAGAGTTATGATCGCAAGAATCACTACGAGGTTTTGATATACAGTCTTAAAGAAAGCGAGGGGATCAATGCGTGTGACGAGGCCCTGCGAAACACTCTAAGGCTCCGCTACAAGATCTCGCTGTCAGACAAGGAATTGTCAGACTTCACAAATTATTTGATTTTGCAAGATCCCTACTACCCAAGCTGGAGTGAGAGAGAAGAGTACAAGGATATGACGCAGCGCAACGAGGCCGGAAACCCGATATGGTACGTCGTAATGAAGAAGCCTGAGCGGTTTTACAACGCGTACCTTCAATACAAAGGTAAGAATTTCTCGCACTCTTTGCTTGGAGATGCGCCCTCGCACCAGAAATGACGTGCGCAGCGTTCCAGATCAGCCTCACGTCGATCAGCAAGTGACAGTCTCGACATTACGAGCATCTGATCGCGACCCGCCGCACGCCGGCTTCAGTTAGAATTATACATCGCGCTTGTTCAACCTAAAGTCCATACCGGGAAAACTAAGGCAATCAAAGGACGCATTCTGGGTCACTCCATCCTGTCAGTAGATGAGAAGGATAGATGTTTTACGTCAAGATCGTAATTGGCTTCATAAGCTTTTTCTCGATAGGATGGATTTTTTTGGCTTGGCCTGAAAGGGTGCAGGATTATGTTATTCGCTTCTACTTGCGACACACTATGCTGGCTAGGATTAATCCCTTGCTGTGGTGGGTGCGCACCTCGTGGTACAGGCTGCAGCTTAGGGTAGTGGGTGTCCTCATGATATTAGCGTCATTTATCATATTAATCGGAGTTCTCGCCAAGGAATAGGGCAGCTTAGCTACTGAACGGTAAATGGTGGATAGAATCATGGCACATGTACACGATGCGTCGAGCGCAGCAAGCCCTGATGATTTCCAGACCAAAACACGCTCTCTCGTTTGTTACTGTCGCCCTGTAGTTGCGGGAGTGCTTCATATTAGAGATGTTTGCCCGGTTGATGATGAAGTATCGGTCAAGTGTTGAAGGATTCTCCGGGATCGCGTACTTAGAAAGGATTTGCGACTCTAGCTTGCCCAAACAACGAAAGACAAATTACCGCTGTTTTCGTGGCAGAGTAAACTATTACAGGCTTCTGCATGCTTCTAGTTGGCGTCACGGCCTGCTCTCCTACGGTTCGTCATTCACCCTCGATGGCTCGTGAAGAGGCTGAGAGATTTGCAAAAGTAGCATTGATCGACCGTGACTTCGAGAACGCATATGCTATCTTCGCAAACGATCAAAAGCAGGGGCTGCCCCTAGATCGATTCAGGGCGCTGATCAATGACCTGCACCCAACTGGCTTTCCTTCGACTGTGAGGGCAATGGACTTCGAGCCGGTCGCAGAGGCGAACGGAATGAACATCTACCTTTACGGTGAGAATGGCAAGCAAAAATTCTATTACCATTTCTCGATGGAGGGGACTGAGAAGACTGGTTATAAGGTTGCCGGAGTCTGGCGTGACGAGCGCCCATATACGGCAACAGTCAAGGGCAAGTAAGAGACCACTGCTCAACTATTATCGGATTTACTTTTTGTTCTGTCCGACAGATTCCTGATTAAGGTTCTCCTTTTTGGGAGATGCTCATGGAGGAGCAGAGCTTGGAATCATTCTTGGCATTTCAACAATACTTTTTCTGGCTAGAATAGGCTTCCATTAAGAGTATCGGGCGGTGTAGATAATTCTGTAGATGGTGACTCCTCAAAGGCTCATAGCTTTCAACGCGCTTCTACGAAGCCCTCGTAACTGCAAGAAATATGAAAGCTCAATATCGCTATGGAATTTGGGGCCTTTGACAATTTGCTGAGAACGGCCTTCTAATCCAGAGTGGCTCGGGTTCGAGTCCTGCCGGGCGTATCAGTATTTTCCAATACGTGGGCCGAGACGCAATATCAACTCAGCGATGACTGCCGGGAATTGTGGAAAGCCAATCGAGTTGGTCCCCGGTTTTCACCAGTCAGCTTAGTTTGCAATTCCCTCGATATCGCCATTGATATTTCCCTATGCAGTTCGAAGATGTCAGAACGCCGGCGCGTGTACTCTTTGCCAAATAGTTGCGATCCATCTGTTATATCAACTAACTCGAACCTAAAGATAAGCCGCTGGTTGAGCCTGATTATCTTTCCGGTTACTACTGCTCGTACGTTGAGCTCACGCCCAATCCTTTGTGGATCAACGTCCACGCCCTTGCATCTAAACACAGTGCTCACGGCCATGACGCGCAATTGGGGCAGTTGCGAGAGATTGTTAATGATAGTCTCAGCAATACCATCGCAGAGATATTCTGTATCAGGCTCATTATTCACATTGGTCAGCGGCAAAACAGCTATTGAGTCAATCATACCATCAACATCAGCCACCGTATCTTTGGCGACGAAGCGTGCTTGGGTTTGGTTTTTCAATACGCGGATGTGAGCTTCATCCGATACTTTCTTTACCGTCGCAGTGAACCGATATCCGACCTTCGGAACGGTTTTTATGTATTGACCTCCGTTACGATCGGGGCCCAGGAGCCTTCGCAAAGTGAAGACTTGTTGAGTGAGATTGGCTTCCTCGACGAAGGTATTGGGCCAGACCTGTTCTACCAACTCGCTCCTCTCAACCACATGTCCGCTGTTTTCAAGAAGCACCAGCAGTGTCTTGAAGGATTTCAATGTCAATGGTATGGATTCGCTGTCGCGCAGCAGTGCGTGGTCTCTTGTATCAAACAAGAACGGACCGAATTTGTAAATGCGCTCTGTGATTTTGCTCATACGATCTGACCTATTTGATAAATATTTGAGAAATCTATAAGGACTCTCTCTCGAGTCCCGCTGTATTGTTTGCTACCAAGTGAGGCGAAGACCTTACGATTCAACAGGGCTCTATTGATTTAGGATTTGAGGTCCCAATTACATAGACGAAAACCAGACCGATAATTCTGCAAGGCAATTGCGGATAGTCGGATTAGCCAAAAACATCAATAAGGAGCTTGCAAAAAAGAAGCAAACTAGCTGTTGATGGCAATCGCTTTCGTGTCCCTGATAAGGGAGTTTCCCCTTAATGCGGAGGCCAAGATGAGAATCAAGAGTCTATCACAGCTCTAGCGCTGCCGAGGTTGGTTAGGAAACCAGACGATTCAACCAGTTTCGAGCCTCAATTAACAGGGTTCGCGATGCGGAGCTGCGTCAACCCCCTAACACTATTCAGAAGGAGGTAAGAAGATGAAATCACGGAAAACAGACAAGAAAGTTTGGTTGAGCGTAGTCGCAGGCTTAGCGTTCGTAATCTTGACCACCAATCCACGGACTGCCCTGGCCCAGCAATGGACCACCAACGGGAACAACATTTCCAACACCAATACGGGCAATGTCGGTATCGGCACAACGAATCCGGCCTCGAGGCTACACATCATTAGTCCGGGGGAGTACGGGTTAAGAATCGACGCCGGGAGTGCAGGCACGACACGTTTAGAGTTCTACACAAGTTATTCTTCTCCAAACACAAGAAATTGGGCGATCCGCACAGATTGGCAAGTCTATGGTGATTTTGGCATCTACCAATCGAATTCTCGACTGGGCGACCCTATGGCCCTTAGCAGGTTTTATATCAAGAACAACGGCGACGTCGGAATCGGGACGACAGCCCCGAGCGGTAACCTGCATGTATATGGAAACAATTATTCGTATTTTTCCAGTAACGTGGATCCCGTCTTTGGAGGGTCCTTGGCTAACGTTCAAGGCTTGGCTATTGGGTGGAATCGTTCCGGCGCAAATGGAGAGACGAATCTCATTTATAACACCTCTATCGGCTCGGCTCCCCGTCTTGCCTTGGGCTCATACAACGGAACTGTCTATACGGAAGAAATGACTGTGAGGGGTGGCAGCGTCGGCATCGGCACGACGAGTCCCAGCTACGCCCTTGACGTACAAGCCAACGCTCAGTGGGCGGCTCGCTTCAAGAAGACTGACGCGACGCACGGAGGGATCATCGTTGACGCTGCCGCTGGATATAACCCCAACCTTGCCTTGTCAGTTAACGGAACCATCAAATGGTATATGAATAACAATACTGGTAACGGCGACACGTTGCAGTTCTGGGAATCCAGCGGTGCGACACCGCGTTTTACTTTGACGCAAGCCGGTAGTGTCGGCATCGGCACGGCGGGACCAGGCTACAGGCTCGACGTCCAGGGTGGTCAGATCAATTCTTCCGGGGGCCTTTGCATCGCGGGCGATTGCAAGACTGCATGGTCGCAGGTGGGTGGCGGCACTTCACAATGGATAACCTCGGGCTCCAGCGTTTACTACAACACTGGTAATGTCGGCATTGGCGCAACCAGTCCCGCTCAGCTATTGCACGTACAAAAAGATCAAGATCTCGACACGAATATACTTGTCGAGAACGACACCGCAGGGACTTCAGCTCAAGCAGATCTGCGAGTGAAGAATAATAGTGGAGCGTTGGGTCAACTAGGCATTTACTCCTCCGCCCACTCGGCCTACGGGGCACTAGCGGCGGGCGATGTCCACGTGTACTCAACAACTAACCTAGACTTAATGGTCGATAATGGCTCTGGTGTTATCAAATTCGCTACCGGAGGCAACGCGGAAAAAGTCAGAATTGACGCCAGCGGCAACGTCGGCATTGGCACCAGTTCGCCCACAACCAAGTTGCATGTTGTGGGAGATGGTAAGGTCACTGGCAACCTCACGGTTGACGGCAACATAGCGGCCAAATATCAAGACGTGGCCGAGTGGGTCCCTGCTTCACAACACATTCCCGCAGGCACCGTGGTCGCGCTCGACCCAAACAAGTCAAATCAGGTAGTGCAATCCGCGCAGGCCTACGACACTCGCGTAGCTGGCGTTATTTCACAACAGCCAGGCATCGCTCTTGGCGAAAGCGGCAGCAACAAAGTCCTGGTCGCCACCACCGGGAGAGTCAAAGTAAAAGTTGACGCGACACGCAGCCCCATTCACATCGGCGATCTCCTCGTTACCAGTGACATAACAGGAATGGCGATGAAGTCCGAGCCGGTCACAATTGGCGGCGTGCAAATTCATCAACCCGGCACGCTGATCGGCAAAGCCCTCGAGCCGCTCGCCAAGGGCCAAGGCGAGATCCTAGTTCTCCTAAGCTTGCAGTAAACGACAACTAGAAACGACTAATGGACCTGCGATTAAGGCAGGACTCCACTCGGCAGGTGCTCTGCCAAGGCCCCTTAAAAGCGTTGGCAACCCTCAGCCCAGTGAATTGGGGTGGCCAACTTCAAGGAGCAATTCGATGCGTTTTACTAATCGGGTTTCCCAATCTTATCGCAATGCTCAGATAACCATTAGAAGATTCCCACGAAGGAAGGGCTCGAGCTCTCTCCGATACAATATAGCCCGTACGATAAGCGTCTTCGTGATTATCTCGTTGATGACCTCCTCGACACCCGCGGCGGCGCCCGCGACCATTGTTGCGCTGGCAAAGGAGTATGGTGTCAGCCTGGAATTCTGGCTTCACGCGAGCGGACTCGCGAAACTGGTTCAGGGGAGCGGCTCGGGCAACGCGAATCCACAGGAGAAGCAAAGCGATCGCGACGCCAAGGTAAGCCGGCTTCAAATCTTTCCTGGCGATGTGACGGTTGATCTTAGCGACCACGTATCCTTCTCCGCCCTGGCATATGATCGAGACAACACGCCCGTTGGCGGCGTCAAGATCAAATGGAGCGGAAAGAGCTCAGCTCCTGAGGGCCGTGTCCGGCTATCGCAGCACGGTGAGTTTGAGGCAACCACGCCCGGCTCAGTCAGCATAATTGCGGAAGGCGCCGGGAAGACCGCCCAGATGACGGTTTTGGTTCGGTCCGGTGTTAGAAGGAACTTGAGCCTCACTCCGCTGGGTACGCGCGAAGTCTCGACGCGCGACGCTCCGCCCGGAAAAGTAGGATCAACCAAAGACCTGAAGAAGTCAGAAGGGCCTTCGGCAGTTGCACCTAAAGGCGGAGACCCCAATGCAAGGCGCTTCGCTCCGGCAAAGTATCTCCGCGGCAATACGACGCTCGCTTCGACTGTGTCTTATGCCCCGACTCTCGACGGACCGCTCGCTAGCGATTCCAAATCCGTCCTTCGCAAGCGACGCGAAAACGTTCGCTCCTTGCCAATGTTGGTGGGAGATGATGGCTGGGGCGACACCAACTATTGGACAGCCGACGATCCGGGAAACGGCGTCGGTAATCCGCCGGGCGCTCCTTTGGACGGAGGCGCCGGCAGCGGCAACTTTCAATTCGGCGCGCCGATCCTGAGCCTGCCAGGGCGAGGAATCAACATTGCCCTTGGCCTCGCCTACAACTCTCGTCTCTGGAACAAGGCGGGAACCCAAATCAGTTTCGACAATGATCGCGGCTGGCCAGCGCCGGGATTCTCGCTGGGTTTCGGAAAACTGCTCGGCATGGGCGTATACAACGGCGGGATGCTGGTTGATGCGGACGGCACCCGCCATAGTTATGGCGGCACAATTACGTTCTACAACTGGGGCACTCACTTTGTCGGCCATACGACTGATGGCTCATTCATCGACTATTCGTACTGGACCGGCACAGGCGGCGGAATAGTTTCTGCCCAAGCGCAGCTCGCCAATGGAACTGTAATAACTTTTGGCGCCGCGGGTCCCGGAGCAGTGTATCCCACAACCATCGAAGACGCGAACGGCAACTCCATCACGATCACCTATGTCAACAACACCGGGCCGCGCATCCAGAACGTGAGTGACACGCTCGGCCGCGCCATCGATTTCTACTACGACGCGAACAACCTGCTAACTGCCATCACCGCTCCGGGTCTCAACGGTGGTCAAGTGCGAACGGTTGTCAGGTTTCACTACCGACAACTGAACCTCGCCCAGAACAACAACTATGGCTTCAGCAGCTCGGTATCGACAGCCGTGCGCGATCCGTACCCGTGGGTCGTTGACGCGATCTATTATCCAGGCACGAGCACCGGCTATTGGTTTGGCGATTCGGATTCGTATTCAAGTTACGGAATGCTCGCCAAGGTTGTAGAGCAACGTGGTATGGGCTTTTCAGCTTCCTCGCTGAATGACATGGGCAGCATGTCGCAGGGCCAAACGACGCGCGCTGAAACCTACAACTATCCGCTAGGCCCGGACTACAGCCTCACTGATGCGCCGACCTACACGTCAATGACCGAGAGTTGGGCGCGCGACGGGACCAATTTCGATTCTGCCACTACCAATTATGAAGTTCACGAGAACTCCACGCCGCGCACGGTGACCGTCACGCTGCCGAATGGCACTACAAGCAAACAGTATTCTTACAACGCGCCGGGACAGTTCAACGACGGGTTGGTTTATTTAGACGAAACTCGCGACGCGACAGGCACACTGCTCCAGAGCAGTTCATCCACGTGGGCGCAGGGGGCGTACGAGTCGCCCCGGCCCGTGCGAGTTGAAAAAACGGACGAGCGCTCACAGACGACTGCCGCCGAGTTTAGCTACGGCAGCGTCTATAATCAGGTAACGGAAGTGCGCGACTACGACTATGGGAGCACATCTCTGTTGCGCGCCACGCGCACTCAGTATCAGAACGGCTCAAATTACACCACCAGCCGGCACATATTTAATCTGCCTTTAAATATTGAGGTATACGCCGGCGACAATGTCACTCGCGTGTCGCGCACCGACTATCAATATGATGGCCAAACACTCACGCAGAGGGCCGATGTTATCCATCACGATTTCGCTTTTGACCCATATGCGGCGGACGAGGGCTATTGTTACTGGGACAATGACTGGAGTGATCCCGACTGCAACGGTCCCTGTTCCCCGGACGTGCCTGGTTGTGACGGTTTTTGCCCGCAGATTTATTACTGCCCTTACAATTCAGCTACTGACTTTCGCGGCAATGTCACACAAGTGACAAGTTATGCTGACGCGATCAATCTCGCCGGATCAGTCACGGAGACTCGACGCTATGACATTACCGGCAACCTGGTGACGGCAAGCACTTCATGCTGTCAGCAGACCAGCTTTAATTACACAGTTGACACGCAATATGCTTATCCGCTTTCTCAAACCCGTGGATCCGCAACTGATCCCTACGCGCAAGTGACTACCAGCGCCACATACGACTTCAATACCGGCCTTGTGCTTTCGGCAACTGACGCAAATGGACGGCAAGCACAGACAGGCTACGCATCGGCCACGCTCCGCCCGACGAGCACAATCTCACCCACTGGCGCGCATACGGACTTTGGCTATGACGACAACGCTATGAGCGTAACCCAGACGACTTATCTAGCCGCGAGCGAAGGTGGTGGCATAGCCGACCAAAATACCAAGCTACTGAACGGCAGGGGTCAGGTGCGGCGTGAAGAAGCCCTCGCCTCGGGGGGCGCTATCGACGCGGTCGAGTCTGTATACGACACCATGGGCCGGGTGTCGCAGCAATCCCGTCCTTTTCGTAACGGCGTTGAGCAACCACAGTGGAGCGCGACCACCTACGACGCGCTCAGCCGTCCGATAAGCATGAGCGCGCCGGACGGCAGTACAACGCACACTTTCTACAACGAAGCCGCGAGGCCGGACGCAGCAAGCGGCGCGCCTGGCGAAACGACGCGCGTCCGCGACGCCTGGGATCGCGAACGTTGGGGCCGCGCCGACTCGAGCGGACGGCTAGTCGAAGTCGTTGAGCCTAATCCGTCTGGCAATGGATCGGTGACCACAGGCGGTCTGGCTACGACTTACGGTTACAACACTCTCGGGCACCTGACTCAGACTACTCAAGGCGCGCAAACGCGATCGTTCATGTACGACGCTCTCGGACGTTTGACGGCACAGAAGCTGGCCGAACCCAGCGCTACGCTCAACGATGCAGGTGCGTTCGTCGGCGCGGGAACATGGTGCGATGTCTTTACCTATGACGATCGCTCGAACCTCACTGCGCGAACGGACGCACGCGGTGTGAAGACCGTTTACACTTACAACAGCGATCCACTCAATCGTCTGCAATCCGTGTCGTGGGACACCAGCGGCTTTGGCGACACCGGCAATCCGATTCTCACCGCCAGCACTGTCAGCTATCAGTACAGACAGAAAACCAGTGCGCCGGAGTTGAAGGACATTACGCAACTCGACAGTGTCACGGCCACAGGTGTTTCGACGGAGAGCTACGCGTACGATAGCGAAGGCCGCGCTAGCTCAAAGACGCTGACGCTGGCCAGCCGTTCTGCTTATCCGTTTGTGACCAATTACACTTACGACACGCTCGATCGCGTCAATGAAGTCCGCTATCCGGCTGAGTACGGCAACGGCACGCAGCCGCGCAAGGTTGTGCATCACAGCTATGATATTGCCAGTCGATTGAGTAGCCTGACTTTCGATGGGCAATCCTTTGCCTCGAATATTGTCTATAACGCGGCCAGTCAAACTACCACGCTCAATGTAGGTAGCGGGCCGAATCAGATTACCGAGAGCTATGGTTACAGCGCCCAAACGGGTTTGCTCGATTCTCAGACTGTCGCGCGCGGCACGGCAACGCTTCTCAACCTCAGCTACGACTACGCTGGCGCGAACGGGAAGCGCACCGGCCAACTCACAAAGATCACTAACAATCTCGACGCTAGCGGCAATCACAACCGCAGCTACAACTACGACGCGCTCGGACGTCTGGTCCAAGCGACTGGCGGGCCCTTCGCCGCGCCTCTTTGGAGCCAAAACTACACTTATGACCGCTACGGCAATCGTACTTCTGTCACCGCCAGTGGCAATACGGCGCAGTTACAGAAACCTGTAGAGCCAAAGGCGCAGTTGCCTGCCAATCTATTGGCCTTCAACAGCAGCCGCACGCTTGATCCGACGTCGGTCTTTGGCCCCGACCGAAGCGTCATCTCTGATTCATCCAGTGGCCTTCGCCTGGCGATCGAACCGAAAGCCGCCGCTACGACAAAGTCGAGCGCCACCCTGGCGCCGCAGAGCGGGCCGCCAGTCTTCACCGATGATCCGCTGACTGCCGGAGTGATAATCAAGGCGCTGCATGTGACCGAGTTGCGCAATGCAGTCAATCAGGCTCGATCACTCGCCGGACTTGGGGCTGCCTCGTGGGCAGAGTCGGTGACTTCAGGCGTGACGATCAAGGCCGCGCACATCGTGGAATTGCGGGCGAGGCTGGATGAAGCCCGCGCAGCGCTGGGACTATCGGCAGCCAGCTACACCGATCCAAATCTGACCGCGGGCATCACGGTGAAGGCGGCGCACCTTCAGGAACTGCGTGACCGCGTCAGAGAGGCGCTCGCCGGCGATGGGTCGTGCCCGCCGGGACAGAACCTGGCCACGGATCAGTTTGTGAAAAACTTCTATCAGGGCGCGCTAGCTCGTCAGCCAAACTCAGCCGAGTTGCAATCATGGGCCAGTCAATTGCGCCAAGCTTACTATCAGGGACAAGCACAGCAACTCGCCACGGCGCAGTACATGGGCCGGCAGATCTTCAAGTCACAGGAGTACGTCAACCGAAATCGCGACGATCATTCGTATGTTTATGATCTCTACAAAGCGTACTTGCAAAGAGAACCCGACCAGGCTGGCTGGGATTTCTGGACCGCGGACGTTGCTCAAAATGGACGAGACCATACTCGTCTTGCATTCGATCTGTCGACCGAGTTCGCCAACAAAATCGCGAGCCTCTGTCCGGGCTCTGGAGGCTCTGCGCCGGTTCCCCTCGACGGCCTTGCCAGTCTCGCTTACGACCCCGCTACGAACCGCATTACTACAAGCGGATTCACTTACGACGCCGCAGGCAATCAGACGCGCATCGTACGCGGCGATGGTTCAGCACAGAAGTTTCAATACGACGCGGCCAATCGACTCGTGAAGGTAACGGACGACTACGCCTACACAATTGCTACGAACACCTACAGCGACTCGAACGAACGCTTAATCGCCGCAGAAGGAGAATTGCGTACCTACTACGCTTGCGACGGCAGCGCGGAGTACATCGAGAGCGGAAACTCGACGACTCCTGTTTGGTCGAAGAGCTACGTGTATTTCGGCGGCCGCTTGCTTTCAACGTTGACTCCGAATGGAAGCGGCGGCGAGACGGTTCAATACCATCACCCGGATCGCTTGAGCACCCGCCTCGTCACTGGTACTGACAGCAGCGGTAGTCCTACGAGCTTCGAACAACTCACGCTTCCGTCCGGCACGGCGCTGCATGAATCACCCACCGGCGCAGGAGTGACCAGTGGCGATACTAATCACCGGTTCACCTCTTACGACCGCTCGTCGATGACCGGCCTCGATTATGCTGTCAACCGACGCTACGACGCGCGGCAGGGACGATTCACGCAAGTCGATCCGGCGGGAATGAACGCTACCAGTCTTCTAAATCCTCAGACACTGAATCTCTATGCGTACTGCATGAACGATCCAGTCAATCGCACAGATCCGAATGGGCTGGGTCTCATTAGTTTCTTCAAGAAAGCTCTCAACTGGATTAAGAAGCATTGGAAAATAATCCTTGTCGCAGTCGCGGTTGCTGTCGCCATTCTTCTGATTCCAGGAGCTCCTGGGCTGTTGTCGTCATTTTTTCAGAAGGTAGGAGTCATCATTGTGGGTGGGGGTGCGGCCGAGGGCGGAGGCATCAGCACCTGGTTAAAAGTAGTGCTTGGGGGTGCCATAGCCGCAGGAATCTTCGGCCTTGGCTCGTACCTGCAGAACAGACAGGCCAGGAGAAGTTCTGATCCGCTGCAAGATGCGCTTGATCGAGCAAGAAAAGCCCTAAAACGGAAGGCCTGTAGAGAGTTATTCGGCAGTCAAGCAAATAAGGTGCAGCAGTTATTGGAAGACTTTGCCAAGGGCAAGGCCGGTGTGGGTACGATCCGCTTAGCCGATCTTGGAGGCGTCAGAACAGATCCGATCACAGGTAATCAAAGCATCACCTTTGCCCAAACTAAGCCGATATCTCATGTGGGTCCCGGCGGAGGTCTAATCTTTGACGGGGTGAGTATAACCCTCAACAACAATCCAGTGATAAACACAAGAGCTGGATATGGTGGCAGATTTGGTGTCAGCAACGACGTGAATCGTGCAATCTCTCTCGTTCATGAGCTCGCTCATGCGGTTGATATCTTGTCCGGCAGTGATGGCACTACTAAGATTCCTGATGATACGGGTAACCCAGACCTAAGCACGGAGAATTCCCAACGGGTATTCGACGCCTGCTTCAAGTAAGCTGTATCGAGTCATTCTTGGGGGCGTCTTCGGCATACTTTGTGGCGTGAGTTTCGGCGGGAACGAGGGGTCGGCCCACATCTACGGCTCTCGGGGCTTTCGAGATCGTAGGAGGCAGGGGCGGTGAACTCAACTGGTGTCCGTCGTCTTAGCCGCGAGCTTAACCTGTTTGCGGATCGCTTCCTCGAGGCTTCCGGTCCTCTCCCAACGCGATCCGATGTCGCGGAACCGCACGATGCCCTCGTGGTCAATCAGCACGTAGGTCGGAAATGCGCGCACCGCGAACGCACGCTGGACCTTCCGGTCGCGGTCCCAGTACTGCGGCCAAACCATCTTGTTCTCGGCGATGAACGCCCGCCACTGTTCCCCTTAGGTCCGAGCTGATACTGATGACCATGAATGACGGCTCTTTCTGAAACTTTTGTAAAGAGTGCGCAGCGACGGGACCGATGCGACACGAGGCCCACACCATGTCGCCCAGAAATCCAGCAACACTACTTTGCCGCGCAGGTCCTCCGACGCAAGGTACTCGCCGTCGGATGTGGTGATCGAAAAGTCAGCCGCGAAGGTTTCGCGGTCGCGCCTCGGGTTCTCGATCAGCTTCCCCACTTCGGCGGCGTGGACCCCTTGGTATGTAGCCCCAGTAGCTCTTCAATTCGGCGACGCCTTCCCGGTCGCGTCCCTGCTGCATCAAGCGTGAAGCCGAGGTTGTAATTGTAATGAAGAAGGTGCAGACCGGCATCCAGCCCCTGCCGCTGGACCAACTGCCTACGCTAAATGCTTCTCAGAGAAAACCAATCATGCTAAAGATGCGAACACGGACTACAGTTACTCCGAAGACCGCCAAGATTACAAACAGCGCTGTAGATAATCTTGTAGATGGTCAAATCCTCAAAGGCCAATAGCTTTCCACATGCTTCTACAAGCTAATGGTAACTGCTTGAATCTGAAAGCTCGATATTGCTTGGGAATTCGCAGTTTTTAGCAATTCGCTGAAATCGGACTTCTAAGCAGGGGGTCGCAGGTTCGAGTCCTGCCGGGCGTACTTTTATTGTCAGTACTCTACAGCCGTCTTTCACCTGATTCAGAAATCCACTGTAGATACTTTCGCCCAATAAAACTGTGAGGAGAGCTCAGCCCTGAAATATTGATATTTGACTCATTTGTTCTACGTTTTTGCCGAAATAATGAGAGACTAACTCAATCGTGAGAAACAGTGGAAAAAGTGAGATGGATGATGGTGGCCGAGAAACCAGGGCGAACCTGGAGGATGACGTGGATGCCCTGTTCAAGCTTCCGTTAACGGAGTTCACCGGCGTGCGCAATAATCTCGCCGCGCGGCTGAAGCGGGAGGGGCGTGCTGACGACTCGAACTTCGTAAAGGCATTGGCGAAGCCTTCAATCTCAGCGTGGGCTGTCAACCAGCTCCACTGGAATCATCGAGAGGCATTCGATCGGCTGCTCGCAACCAGTCAACAATTTCGACAATCTCAGACCTCGCACACCGCCAACAGGATGGGCGACTTGCGAGGATCGCGCGACGCGAAGCGCTCTCCCAGTTGTCGGACCTGGCGACTGTATTGCTGCGCGAGGCAGGTCACAACCCAACGCCCGATACGATACACCGCATAACTACTACCCTCGAGGCACTCTCCGCACACGCGACACTTTCAGATGGTCCAACTCCCGGACGCCTCACTCAGGACGTAGACCCGCCGAGTTTCGCATCGTTCGCCTCATTTTTTCCCGGAACAAACGACACGAAACGCAATGAGGAACTTGCGCGGGTCACTCCCTCACAAAAGTCAGGCGGCGGCGCCGCGAAACCGCGGCAAGTTACACCCACCGGTAACGCACAAAAGGTCTCCGAAGATGAAGAGACGCGTCGGCCTCGAATTGCTGCCGCCAAAGTTTCATTGCAAGAAGCCAGGAGATCGCTGACTGAAGCGCAACGCAGGGCCCAGCGCTCGGAGGCGGCTCAGAAAAAGGCGCATGCAGAGGCGAAGAAGGCCGATGCAGAAGCAAGACAGGCTGAGAAGCACTTGCGCGATGCAGAGCAGCGCTTCGACAAGGCAAGCGCCGCTTCGCAAGATGCCGCGGATCGCGCGGAGCGCATCTCTGCCGAGGCAAAAGAGGCTGCACAGAGGGTGGAAGACGCCGAACGCACCATCGAAAAAGCATCAAGAGAGCTTGAGTTGTTGATTAAGGAATCGTGAGCTAGGTAAGCTGAAACCGACAACGACGACGACTGCCTGGCTTGGATTTTGGCCGAGTCCTCTAACTAAAAACCGGGAAAGGCTAAAACCCTCGGAAGCAGCGCATCGGGCGACAGCATAAAGCCCACGGCGAGTTCGCGAGCAGTATGTAGCTTATAAACGACCGATCAAGCCCGCGCAGGCGGGCGACAGCATAAAGCCCACGGCGAGTCCGCGAGCCGTGGGTAACGTATAAACTACCGATCAAGCCCGCGCAGACGGGCGACAGCGTAATCCTGGGTGCGCTAGGAGAATCTCATGGCACCCTCATGCACCAATCTGACCTTTCACATCGTCTTTGTAACCAGAGAGCGCAGACCTCTGATCGATGAAGAATTCCAACCCAGACTGTACGAATACCTCGGTGGCACCATTCGTGGGTTGAAAGGGACATCCATTGAGATCGGTGGCGTCGAAGATCTCGTCCACATCCTGGTTAAGCTCCCGCCCACAATCACAGTTTCGGATTTCTTAGCGAAGCTCAAAGCCAATACGTCGAAATGGGCCAAGTCAGTCCGACGAGGATTTGGTTGGCAGGATGGCTATGCGGCATTCACGGTGAGCGAGTCACAAGTGGAACGCGTCAGACGTTACATCCAGAATCAGCGTGAGCATCATGCCAAGGCGTCATTTCCAGACGAGCTAATCGCGCTGTTGAAGGCTCACGGGGTGAAATTTGATCCAAATCGTATTTAGTTTGCTGCTGTCGCCCGCTCCGCGGGCTTGCGCACGCGTCGCTATGCTACCCAGGGTTCGCGGACTCGCCCTGGGCTCTATGCCATCGCCCGCTGCGCGGGCTTACTTGCGCAGAGTTGACCGAGTTGGCTAAAGTCCCGGACCTAAGTTGCTTGGTGGGCTAGGTTGAAGACACCATCAGACTAAACTCTATGAAACCTAAGAGACACGCGAGCATCTACAAGCTGGTTCAGAAGATAATGCATCTGTGCTCAAATCCGTCATCGCTGAGGTTGGTCTTCACACTTGCTCTTGTCATCTCCTCAGTTACTGCCATGACTCAACAGAAGACTCAACAGAAGAAATCCTCGTTTGCGGATCTGACAAAACTTTTTGCTGAATGGCGAGCTTTTCAACAGCCTAAGCTCATCGACGGTGTTCCGGATTATTCCGTGCCTGCGATGTCCGCTCAGCATCGGGGACTCGCCGCCTATCAGCGACGCCTAGCCGCTATTGATACCAGCGGCTGGCCCATCAACCAGCAGGTTGATTGGCATGTCGTGCGGGCCGAGATGAACGGGCTCGATTTCGACCATCGAGTGCTCAGACCGTGGGCAAACAACCCCGCCTTTTATGTGACTGTCTTCCTGGATCGGAGCGACCAGCCAGCGCGAGAGGGTCCACACGCATACGGCTCAGTCGAAACGTGGAAAGATACATTCCCATTAGCCGCTGAACGTGCCGCCGAAATGCACGCGGGTCTTCGCATTATCCCAAAGCTCCTTGAACAAGCTCGCAGGAATCTCGTCGGAAACGGGAGAGACCTTTGGGTCTTTGGAACCAGGGAGGTGAGAGAACAGAGCTCATCCTTGACTCGTCTGGCAACTCTAATCGGCAACACCTCAGCGGAGCTCAAGTCTGACACCGCGCTGGCGAAGGAAGCCACGGATCAGTTTGTTGGGTGGCTGGAAGCACAGGCCGCTTCAAAGACTGCGTCATCCGGGATCGGCGTCGAGAACTATGATTGGTACCTCAAGAACGTGCAGCTCGTGCCTTATACGTGGCAGCAAGAGGTCGCTCTGATGGAGAGTGAGCTGGCGCGAGCTCATGCGTTCCTTGCGCTCGAAGAAGAAAAGAACAAAAACCTTCCGCAACAGGCTGTGATTGGCGGCGAGACCGAACATACACGACAGTTCAATGCCGCGGTGACTGAGTACATGTCCTTCTTAAAGGCGAAGGAGATCCTAACAGTAAAAGACTACATGGATCCGTCATTGCGTGAGCAGATCGGCAAGTTCAATCCGGGTCCCCGCGAATTCTTCAGTGAAGTCGATTACCGAGACCCCGAAGTGATGCGCACCCACGGGTATCACTGGTTCGACCTGGCGCAGATGGAACACGAGCCTCACGTGGACCCGATCCGCCGGGGCCCGCTGCTGTACAATATCTTCAACACGCGCACCGAGGGACACGCCACAGCGTGGGAAGAGCTGATGATGCAGGCTGGGATGTTCGAAGCGAAGCCGCGGTCGCGAGAGTTGATTTATATCTTAGTCGCCGAACGCGCGGCGCGGGCATTAGGCGATCTTCGGATGACCAGTGGCGAATTCACGCTCGAACGCGCAGCGGAGTTTACCTCGCAAAACACCCCGCGTGGTTGGCTTAGTTTGAAGGGAAGTTTGGTGCGCGCAGAGCAGCATCTCTATCTACAGCAGCCAGGTTATGGCACGAGTTATCTTATAGGGAAGCAGCAGATCGAAATGTTGTTGGCGGCGCGCAAGAAGCAGCTTGGCGATCGCTTCCGGATGAGACAATTTATGGACTCGTTTAATGCGGCCGGTCTTGTGCCAGCATCTTTGCTTCGATGGGAACTGACGGGCGATCTGCCTGAGGATGTCAGACGTATGCTCGCGTCGCATTGAGGCCCCACCCAATACAGCAAAGTAATTGCCTTTGACTATGTCCGCTGTAATGAAAGGTTCGGCGGTGTTCGGATTCTGCGTTGCTTAATAAGCTTCGCGTGCTTTGCGATCCTTTGCGCCTTTGCGTTGGGTATTGAAGGAGCAAAGACCCAATACTCAGCGCAAAGTCGCACGGGACCGCAAAGCACGCGAAGGACTGACCACACGTTACAGGTCAGCAACACAATAAATGAACAACTACCAAAGCTTCCGCTCTTCATTCTCACTGACTGTCGCCAGTAAGCGAGCAACCCTCTGAGAACATCAAAGAAGGCGGAACGGAGGGGTCAGGCTTGAAATATTGACATTCGGATCTTTTAATAAGACTTTCAATCTCATAATAAGACTTTCAATCTCACGCCTACCCCTTTCAATCGTTGAAGACGCTGTGCTCGGACTCATCACCCACATTATCGTCCCCGGTATACAACGGAAGCCGTTGTTCAATCGGCAATCCGATGATTATTCCTCGGACCTGGCTACGATAGCTGACACACAGAAACTCGCGCTCACCTTGCCAGAGAAGGAACGAGCAACTCTGGCGGCGAATCTTCTTGAATCTCTTCCCGGCGTTTTGTCCGACGAATTTGTCCGACGAAGATGAGAACATTGCAGAAGCTTTGCGTCGTGACGCGGAGCTTGAGGCAAATCCCGATAGAGCTATATTGGGTACTCAAATAAAGAGCGGACGCGGCTAATGCGTCTGGAATACGAAGTTGTTGAATCTGGCTGCAGCCAAGCGTTTATGGCGCACGGATAACCGCGTAGCGGTGTCCTCTCGATAGTCTAGCGTTGGGGCATTGCGTGGGCCGCGTAGCGGTTACCTATCGATAGCATAATCATCAATGTAGGTGAACAAATATCGGGGATCGTACCGAACTTCGAATTTCTTCAACAGAGCCTCATACTCTTCCCGAAACGAGCGCTTTGCATGATGTCGTTGCTGGTCCTCAATATACTTCGCAACCCTCGACACCTGAGATTTCGAATACGAAAAAGCCCCATATCCCCTCTGCCAGTTGAAGTGACCTCTGACCCATCGATTGTCGTTGATGAGGCTAGAACAAGCGGCTTTCACGTCTCGCACCAGATCAGAGAGCGCGATGTCGGGGTTCAAGCCGATCAACAGGTGAACATGATCGGGCATCCCATTAATCGCCATAACCTTGTTTTTCTGGTTTTGAATCACCGTAGTCATGTACTTGTAGATCTCGATCTTGTGTCCCGGAGCGATTAGCGATTGCCTTCCTTCGACGGCAAAGACGGCCTGAATGTAGATCTGGGTGTAGGTGTTGGCCATACACATTCCTTCCGTATTGTGTGGATTATGAGTCGCCCAGGACGACGCGCGCGAGCGAACGCATGGTGGGTGATCGATTGTATTCGCGCGGCCGGATAATAGCGCGGTTGTTAGCAGTAATCAATACGCGCTATCGATAGGTGACCGCTACGCGGCCCGGACGCAGTCGTTGGCATGCAGTGCTATCGATAGGTGACCGCTACGCGGCCCGGACCGTCGACGTTGGCGCGCAGTGCTATCGATAGGTGACCGCTACGCGGCCCGGACCGTCGACTTGGCATGCTTTGGCATGCTATCGATAGGTGACCGCTACGCGGCCCGGACCGTCGATGTTGGCATGCTTTGGCATGCTATCGATAGGTGACCGCTACGCGGCCCGGACCGTCGATGTTGGCGTGCTTTGGCATGCTATCGATAGGTGACCGCTACGCGGCCCGGACCGTCGATGTTGGCGCGCAGTGCTATCGATAGGTGACCGCTACGCGGCCCGGACCGTCGATGTTGGCGTTCAGTGCTATCGATAGGTGACCGCTACGCGGCGCGGACGTTCGCCGTGGCGTGCGGTGCTATCGATATGTGACCGCTACGCGGCCGGACGTAGCCGTTGGACAACTCGTTCAGATCGTAAGTTCGTTTTGACTTGCCAGACAATACCGACGTTGATAGGTTTGCTGCTCGCCTCAAAACTTCAGTGGATTCATCGACTAACCAGTTCCTATCAGGAGGAAATGCGATGCCTGTCACGCGCTTTGCAATCCGAGCTTTCGGTTTTCTTTCGATTCTTTTATTGGCTTTCCTATGGTCACCGGTCGGGTTTTCGCAGGATGGTGAATCCGGTTCGACTTCGCCGTTTGCCGGATTGCGGTTTCGCGAAATCGGTCCCGCATCGCCTGCGGGCCGCATTGACGATTTCGCGGTGCTCGAAAGTAACCCCGCGGTTTTCTACGTCGCGACGGCTACCGGAGGTTTGTGGAAGACCGTCAATCAAGGGACGACCTTTACAACAGTCTTTGATAATGAATCCACTTCATCAATCGGCGATGTCGCTATTGCGCCAACCGACGCAAACCTCGTTTGGGTAGGCTCAGGAGAAAACAACAATCGGCAAAGTTCATCGTGGGGCGACGGAGTTTATAAGTCGGTTGATGGCGGCAAGAGTTGGAAAAACATGGGACTCCGCGATTCCAAACACATCGCCCGCATCATCGTCGATCCCGTGGATAGTGATGTTGTTTATGTCGCCGCCCTTGGCAGCCTCTGGGGCGCGGGCGGTGAACGCGGAGTGTTCAAAACTACAGACGGCGGACTCTCGTGGGCGAATGTCTTAAAGACGGATGCGGACACCGGCGCGACCGAACTGGTGATGGACCCATCGAATAACAAAGTCATCTACGCGGCGACGTATCAACGCCGCCGCGCGACCTGGGGATTTAACGGAGGCGGCAACGGCAGCGCGATTTATAAAACCGCGGATGGCGGGCGGACATGGTTTAAACTTACGAAAGGGATTCCCGAAGGCCCAAAGGGGCGCATAGGGCTTGATGTCTATCGCCGCAATCCAAACATCGTTTATGCGCGGATCGAACACCCGAAAGAGAGCGGCGTGTTTCGTTCGGAAGATGCCGGAGCAACCTGGACGAAGATGGGCCCCACCAATCCGCGCCCGATGTATTTCAGTCAGATTCGCATTGATCCGAATAACGACCAGCGCATTTATGTGCTCGGCGTCCAACTGCACATCTCGGATGATGGCGGCAAAACTTTCCGTAACGATGGCGCCGCGAAGATTCACGTTGACTTTCATGCGATGTGGATAAACCCCGCGAACTCGAACCACATGATGATCGGCGGCGACGGCGGCGTGGGCATCTCTTACGACAAGAGCAAAACGTATGTGTGGCTGAAGAATATGCCGCTCGGGCAGTTCTATCATGTGGCTTACGATATGAAGACACCGTTTACGGTGTGCGGCGGTTTGCAAGACAACAACACGTGGTGCGGTCCAAGCAGTGTGCGTTCGGCAAGCGGCATCGGCAATGATGAATGGTTTGTTATTGAGGGAGGCGACGGGTTCCAGGCGCAAATTGATCCAAGCGATCCGCGCATCCTGTATGGCGAATCGCAGGACGGACGCATGAGCAGGATCGATCGCACGACAAACGAGCGCAAGGCAATTAGACCTGAACCAGCGGAAGGCGAAAAACCTGATCGTTGGAATTGGGATACGCCGATGGTGATTTCGCCGCATAACCCCTCGACGGTTTTCGTTGCCGCGAATCGCCTATTCAAATCAACCGATCGCGGTCATTCGTGGAAAGCGATCAGTGGCGACTTAACAACTAACACAGACCGCGAAACGCTTGCTTTGATGGGGGCCAAAGGCAAAGACATCACGCTTGCCAAACACGACGGCGTTAACTCTTACGGCAACCTCGTGACCTTTAATGAGTCGCCGAAAAAAGCCGGCTTGTATTACACCGGCTCGGATGACGGTGTAATCAGCGTGTCGCGTGATGACGGGGCGAACTGGTCTAACGTTACGTCGAAGGTTCCAGGTTTGGGAAAGAATGCGTATGTGTCGCGAGTCGCGGCTTCGCGTTTTGATGAAGCGACGGTTTATGCAACCTTCGATGGTCATCGCCTGAATGACTTCAGCACCTACGTGTATGTCAGCAATGACTACGGGCAAAACTGGAAGTCCATCGCCGGCGATTTGCCTAAGGGTCAGGTGGTGCGCACGATCACCGAAGACTTGAAAAACCCCGCCGTGCTCTATCTCGGAACGGAGAGCGGTTTGTTTGTGACCTTTGATAGCGGTAAACAATGGATGCGCGTGAAGGCTAATTTGCCGACAGTGCCGATTTACGAAATCACTCTGCATCCGCGTGACAACGCCATGATCCTGGCGACTCACGGGCGCAGCATATGGCTTCTCGATGATATGACGCCGCTTCAACAGTTCGCGAAAGCGCGTGGGGCGGATGCCCATATGTTTGATATTCGTCCGGCGACCGAGATGAATCCGGCAGGAGACCGCTCGCGCGAGTTTGAAGGCGACATGCAGTTCCTGGGAAAGAACTCGGGTGTCGGCGCGACCTTCACTTATTACTTAAAATCACCCGCTAAGAAATTGACGCTGACAGTGAAAGATTCTGCGGGCAGCGTCGTGCGCGAGCTTGAGGGCGACGACGTCAAAGACAAAACCGCAGCCGGTATCAATACGGTCGTCTGGAATTTGCGCGTCAAACCTTTGCCGCGTCCGCGAGCCCCTCAAGGTGGCCCCGGCGGCGGGGGAGGCGGCTTTGGTGGCGGCGGTCTTGATGGGCCGTTCGTTTTACCCGGAACGTATCAGGTGACTTTGAAGGTTGAAGACAAAGAAGTGGCCACCGGCTCATTCAGCGTGCAAGGCGACCCGGAGATTCAAATCTCCGCTGAGGACCGCAAAGTCTGGTTCGACACAGCGCTCCAACTGCATGGGTTGCAGAAGACCATGAACGAAGCATTCGATCGCTTGAACGAAGTGAATGAAAAAATCAAAGCCATTCAACAGGCATTGAAGGATAACGCGAGTGCGCCGGCGGCGATGAAAACCAGGGTTGAAGATTTTGCGAAGAAGTTTGAGCCCGTAGGCCGCCGCTTTGGCGTTGGCGCAGAGAATCCCTTTGAGACAGGGAATTTTGAGCTCCTCAATGAGAATTTGCGGTTCCGTTTTGGTGGTCTGAAAGGCGGGATTATGGGTTCGACCTCGAGGCCTACAGACACGCAGATGAGACAGGCTAAGGAAATTCGTCCGGTGCTTGATAAAGCCGTGCAAGAGGCAAACGCGCTGATCAACGCATTGCCGGCTTTGTTAAAGGAGCTGGCAGACGCCGGCATTTATCCCGCGCCCGTGAAGCCCATTGGTCAGTAGTTCTCCGTGAGACCGGGCCATGTTTATAGACCGCGCGGTGAAAGTGGTTCCCCTCATAGAGGCCAAACCCAGCACGACGCCGGGCGAGGTTTGGCGCAGCAGGGCTGCTTCATCATCCGTGGCAGTCAGAGGAACCAAACGCGCGAGGCCGAAATCGACGATCTTCAGATATCCGTCATCGCGAACAATGATGTTGTCGGGCTTGATGTCACGGTGAGTGATCCCCGCGGCGGGCGCGGCGCTCAACGCTTTCGATATTTGGCTGCCCAACGACAGCAGGGTCCCGACTGAATTATCGGTCTCGATGATCGCGCTCAGCGGTCGGCCGGCCACCAGTTCCATAATCGTGAAGTGCCCGATTTCGCTTTCGCCGATATCGTGAATAGTAAGGATGTTCGGGTGATTCAGCGCTGAAGCTGCCTTCGCTTCTTGTATGAAGCGCTGAATGCTCGCTTCATGGTGTTCATACTTCTGATTGAGGACTTTTATGGCGACTTTTCGATCCAGCTGATTGTCCCTCGCAAGATAGACTTTGCCCATTCCGCCGACGGCAATCATGCGGATAATCTCGTACCGGCCGGAGATGCTCCCTATCGCCGGGTCGTCGGCAAACTCCCGGTCAGCGACAAATGGGTTTTCCATAAACTCGGACTGGTAAGAGGTGAGCAGGTCCTCGACCTTTTGGCGAAGTCCGGCATCGCCGGCGCACGCTGCGGCTAAGTACGGCTCCCGATCGCTCGGATCAAGGTCGAGAGCCGAGTTAAATATCTTTTTGACATTTTGCCAGTCGCCGAAGTTCACATTTTGATTCCACTCAGCAATTCGCGACGGAGCCATGCTTTAGCCGCTCTCCAATCACGCTTGACCGTCGAAGGGGAGACCCCAAGAATTGCAGCGGTTTCCTCGATGCTGAAGCCGCTGAAATACCGAAGTTCTACGATCCGAGCCTGCTCTGGATCAATTTCCGCCAGCCGGTTAAGGGTGTCGTCAAGCCGCAAAAGATCGACATCGTCTTTTTGCTCGACCGCCAATGCGAGGTCCTGGATTGGGATGTGATCGGCGTGGCCGCCCCGTTTGGCTCGATATTTGTTTTTGGCGTAATCAACCAGGATCCGGCGCATCAGCATCGGCAAATGGCAAAGAAATAATCCCGGCTTTCCCATTCAAACTGTCGCTGCTCGCGGAGTTTAATGTAGGTCTCATTGATGAGAGCGGTTGTCTGCAGCACATGACCCGGACGCTCGCGCCGTAGAAAGCTATGTGCCTGCTTCCGCAGCTCGTCATAAAGGAGCGGAAATACTTCCTCGCCCTGGATGGCCTTACCCTTACTCCAAGCCTGGAGCATAGCGGTTATTTCCGACGATGTGTAACTCGGGCCGGGCAAGCCTGCTTCCTTCCGTGCATCGCGATTGAACACGGCGAAAATATCCGCTTCTCCTGCTAATGTCAATTTTTTCCTTTTTGGCTGACCCGATCCTCACCCATTTGTCGCGGAGTGTAAGTGAAGCCCGAAATTGCCGCGACTTCAACTGACAGTTAATTGAGGATCACCGGAGTATGAGACTAGCCTTCAGCAATCTTCTCAACGACCATGGCTCTCGTGATGGGGCCATCCGGGAGCGGGAAGACAACGCTTCTGTCTGTGCTCGGATGCTTGCTGACTCCTGACGCCGGTAATGTCTCGGTGATGGGCCAGTCAATCACAGGGCTCTCAGAGAGGAAGCGCGGTGTTATAAGACAGCGGAGCATCGGCTACATCTTTCAGGCGTTTCGTTTGTTTCATTCACTCGACGCAATTGAAAACGTGATCATTGCGCTTGAGATTTCAGGCCGCCCGCGAAAGGAAGCTAAAGACGAGGCGATGAGCGCACTCGATTCCGTAGGGCTTGCCGACAAACGGCGATTGAAGCCTAACGAGTTGAGCGGCGGAGAAAAACAGCGCGTCGCTATTGCCCGCGCGCTGGTCAATGACCCGCCGATAATTCTGGCCGACGAGCCCACGGCTTCGCTAGACAGCACATCGGGTAGCCAGATCGCAGAGATGCTGACGCGGATCGCTCACGATCAGGACCGACTGGTCGTAATCGTCAGTCACGATCCCCGCATAGTTCAGTTCGGCAGCCGCATCGTGAAGTTGCAGGATGGCCGTGTGATCGAGGACGTGCGGGTAATCCGCTAAGTAAGAATTAACCGACGAGGGGGATATGGGCCCATGAGTGTTGAAGAGAACAAAAAGATCGCGTCAGAGTTCGCCGCTCGCTTCTCCGCTAACGACATGGCCGGCGCGCTCGACATGATTGCCGATGACGCGACCTGGTGGATCGCCGGCAAGCCGGCTCAAGTGCCGGGAGCCGGCGTATGTACTAAGGAGCAGGTCGCTGGGCTATTCCGCCGAATGGCTGAGCAATTCCCGAGCGGGCTGCGCATGACCATAAAGAGCATGATCGCAGAGGGCGAGAAGGTGGCTGTCGAGCTGGAATCGTACGGCGAACTCCCGAATGGACGTATCTATAACAACGAGTACCACATGCTGTTGACGATTCATGGTCGAAAGATCAGCGCCATGCGCGAGTACCATGACACCTACCATAAGGTGGTCACGTGGCTACCTTGATTGCTGCAAAGGATTAGTTGAAGGATAGTCGGGTGTTGAAGACGTGAGGTAACAAATGCGTTCGCTCATTAAGAATCACAAGCTCCCCGCCATTATGATCGTGTTGTTGCTGGTTTCGGTCTTTGTCTTTGCGTCATTTTCGCGACTTCGATTGAATGCTGCCAACGCCTCGCTTGGTGCTAACGACGAGCCGAATCGTGAAGCCGGACCGGAAGTCGTCCTCGCATGTCCGGGCCGTGTCGAAGGCGCGAGCGAGGTAATAAATGTGGGAGCGGGCGCTGATGGCGTCATAGCGGAGATTCGCGTGGTCGAAGGGCAGGCGGTACACGCCGGTGACGTTCTTGCGGTGATTAGCCGTCGCGATTTGAACGCGGAGTTGAGCGCGGCGCGCGCGCATGCGGAGGCCGCTCGGCAAGCTCGAGCGCGGATCCTTCGCGGGAGCCGCGATGAAGAGCGGCGAAAAGCAGAAGCCGAGGTCAGCGCGATTCAAGCGATGCAAAGACAAGCCCAGTTGCGCTATGACCGCTACGAGAAGCTATTTCGCCAGGGGGTCATATCTGAAGACCAGCTAGACGAGGCGAAGAAGAATCTTGATGTGGCCGAAGCGGATCTGCGCGCCACCGTCAAGCATAAGGAACTTGTAGATGCGCCCCCGCTGCCTGAGGAGCTTGAGCGCGCAACGGCAGAGGTGAGAGCGGCCGACGAACGCGTACGCGGCGTGACCGAGCAGCTGGAAAAAGTTTTCGTGAAAGCTCCGATCTCAGGCACAGTGCTGAAGACCTTCATGCGGCCGGGTGAGACTTTCAGCACGTTCACGCCGCAACCAATCTTGAGCCTCGCGGACGTATCGAGCCTGCGGGTGCGCGCGGAAGTAGACGAGCGCGATGTCGCGCGCATTCAGGTAGGCCAGCGCGTGACCGTCCGTAGTGACGGTTTGCAAAGCGTGAGGTTGACGGGAACCGTAAAAAGCGTCGCCTCGCAGATGGGCCGCAAGAAGGTGCGGACCGGCGACCCGGCGGAAAAGGCAGACCGCGACGTACTCGAAGTACTGATTGATCTTGATGTGAAGGATAAGGCTCTGCCCGTTGGCTTGCGCGTAACCACACAGTTCTTGAAGTAGACTTAGTTAAAGGTTGCCATATTGCGCCAGTATTTGCTCCATCCTTCAGAGTCCCCCGTCTCACCGCGCGCACAAGAAGGGGCTCGCAGGTTCGAGTCCTGCCAGGCGTACTGTAAAGAGCGGACGGTAAAGGCAGCGGAAAAGAGTGGGCAAGACTTGTCGGCGTGGATTCGCGAGACGCTGCGCGAGGCTGCGCAAAAGTGATGCAGATCGACATACATTGGCGTCTGGCTCCGTTCTGGCTAGACCTGTTGGTCAGCCTGATGGTTGTTGTTATTTTTCTGTTGGTTTATTGGTGGCGGAAGAGAAACTGGAAGCGACGATGAAATTCAAATTAGGACACTACCTTCCGGGCTATAAGCTTGACACTCCAAAAATCTCGCAACTAAGATTCAACCTTGCGATTGCGCGTCTCTCGGCGAGCTCCATTGACGTGAGAGATACAGCAACTGAGTTGAACCGCAGCCGGCCCCTTAGCTCAACGGCAGAGCAGAGGACTCATAATCCTTTGGTTGGAGGTTCGAATCCTCCAGGGGCCACCAACTTATCGAGTAGCTACCGAATGATCTAACAGTGGCAGCCGTGCTCACGAACCAATGTCGAGACCGGCTCCTTCAGGGCGTTCCTCAAAACCTGGATACTGTCCTGATACACGATGTGTTGGTACCACTTAAAGGTTAAATGGAATTCCGCTATCACGGGGCGTCAGCAAAATAATCTGTTTACCCATCCCAAAAGCATAACCGACCTCAAAGTAGACATTGGGATTGTGTCGATCGGAACTGTCAGGAGTAAGATCCGCAATAAGAAGCCAGGACGTCTTGATTCTTCGAAACACCTCCTCGGTTATCATACCGGGCGGAGTAATCTGAATCTTGTCAGCTCGATTGCACACAAGACGTGTACGATCGAGATGCATTCTCTCCAACGGCCATTTGATCCCCGACTCATATATCTTGTCGAAGGTTTCGGCGAACGGCATGAGCACCAAAACTTCACGATGATTAATTTGCTTCCGGTTGATCCAGGCCGTGGCGCGGTCAAGAAGCTCGGAGAATTCCGGCTTGAATAGATCATCAATGTCCTCGCTGAAAACTGAGGCAAACGCACCTGAATTCGTCGCTCTGAGATGTATTGCATTCTCTGCTGTATCCGGTCCGGTAGATGATTGCGATCGTTGGGTAATCTGAATGGAGTTCAGAGACGAATCTAACACTGCTGTTCGAAACTGTTCGAAGATGACGCCGAATCGTTCGTTATTGACCTGCTAGCTCAGGGGTGGACGGAACTGGAAGTATTGGAGAACTATCCTGGCATCGCTGAAGAAGACATTCATGCCTGTCTTGCATACGCGAGCGCCGCGCTTTGCGATGAGAAGGTCTACCCACTGCACGTGCAGTAATGTGTATCCTTGCCAACGAGAACTTTCCGCTTGCTGGAAATCAGGATCGAAAGGTCAGCACGGGAGCATGGGGGAGCAAAGTTGAGGCTTGGTGGGTGTCGGCGCGTATGGCACGGCGGGCCAGACCGACGACGTCGAGGCACCGCTGATAAGTACGTCGAGAGCGACAGCCATCAGCACAATAATGATTAGGTGATCCAATCCAAAGTAATGCAATCGCAGTTTTTTCGATCATTGTATCGGACCGAGTCGCTTACGTGGCGAGCTTCAGACGCCGGACATCACGACGCTAGGTCGATGCGCCGCAGCAAATCCTGAAAGCGCGGGGCGTCGCGCAGGTTATTCCACTTCGGTTCGACTTTCAGAAAAACCATCTTCGGATCTCGTTCTTTGTAACCTCGCTCCAGCCAGTCAAGCGTTTCGTCGCGCTCGTCCAGCCCGTTATAGATTAGTGCGATGTTGTAAGACGAGACGTAACGCTCGGTTGATAATTTCAATAAGCCTTCAAGCTCGGCCCGCGCTTCCCCTTGTCTGCCTGACTTCGCCAACGCGTAACTGAGGAACGCGACTGGGTGATGAGTACTCGCACCGGAAAAGTCTCTCGCCTTGCGAGCTTCGGCAACGGCTTCGGCAAACATCCCTTTCTCGATATAAGCGCTAGAAGCAAACAAATGAGCTAACCAAAACCTTGGGTCTATCTCAAAGGTTTTCTGCAGTCGGGCTAACCCCTCGTCGATTTGTCCGGCGTGGATTAGAAACTGCCCTTCGTTCGCGTTGATTCGCAAAGAGAGCGGGTCGAGTTCTCTGGCGCGTCGCATTTCGGCGAGTGCTTCCGTGTGCCGGCCCAACGTTGAGAGTAGATGCGCGTAAAACCACGGAGTGTCCGCGCTGTTCGGATTGAGCTCCAAGGCTCGTTTGAATTGTTTTTCGGCTGCATTCCAATCCCAATCGTACCAGAACATAATGAAACCAAGTTCGGCATGAGCTTCGGCGAGGGTATCGTCAATCTCAATTGCCTTTTGTACCGCCTCTGTCGCTTTCGGGAAGAATTCGGTTGACGGCATTTCGCTGGCGATCGCAACTGAGCGATATGCGTCCGCGAGCCCAACATAGGCGAACGCGTAAGACGGGTCAGTTTCAATCGCCTGTCGGTAATATGAAATGCCTGTTTGCATTTCCGGCGGTGTCAATTTCGCAACGTGGTAGCGTCCTTTGAGATAAAGCTGATAGGCCTCAGCGTTTGCAGTGTAGTTCTTCGTCAACTTCAGCTCGTCCGCGCCCGACAACCGCGCTCGCAACTTCTGTGAAACATCACGCGCAATCTCGCTCTGCAAGGTAACGAGGTTTGTTAGTTTTCGATTGTACTGCTCACCCCAAAGTTGATTGCCGTTGCGGGCATCAACCAACGATAGGTACAACGTCAAGTCCTCGCCGCGTTGCACAAGACGCCCGCTCAAGATTGCCTGCACGGACAATTGCGAGCCGATTTGTTGCGGCTCAACGTCTTTGCCCTTGTAGCGAAACACCGAACTGCGAGCTTTGACCGAAAGTTTGGGAAGTTGCGACAGACTGTTGATGAGCAGTTCGGTCATCCCGTCCGACAAGTACTCGACATCAGCGTTGCCGCTCGCGTTGACAAACGGCAATACGGCGATCGATTCAATCTGAGAATCGTTCGCCAATCGATTCGAAGAAATCCAAAACACGAGGCCTACTGCCGCGAGAAGGAGGATCGCCAAACCAACGGCAAAACCGTGCTTGTGCCGGCTGATCTCTTTGGCGATGTACTTGGCGCTTGAGGTCTTGCGTGCACTCTCAGCGGCAGCCGTTTGTGCAACTGCTCCTTGCGCCGTTGAGATTGCTTTACCGCCAGTCGTCTTTGACTCAGCCGTTGGGACCTTCGACTCGGGCGGTGCTCCACGCTCAATCTCAGCATCAATATCAAGCCTGTGTTTTAGATTTCGTAAATCATTCAATAAATCCTTTGCCGTCTGGTAACGCTCGCCAGGCTCTTTCGCCAGCGCTCTATTGATGATCTCTTCCAACCTATCCGGCACACCTCCTACGAATGTTGCAAGTGGAGGTGGCTCCTGCTCCTGGATTGCGATGATCTGCCGGTGAACGTCTTTGCCTTCGAACGGGACGTGCCCCGTCACCATCTCGTAGAGCAATACTCCCAACGACCAGACGTCCGTTCGATGATCCACACGCGAAGAACCTTGCGACTGCTCCGGTGACATGTATCGGACCGTTCCCAGAACCATACCTGGAGTCGTTTCCACTAATGCGTGTGTTGAGGCTTCCAGAGTTGTCGCGGGTCGCTCGGTTAACTTGGCCAGACCAAAGTCCAGCACTTTGATGTAGCCGTCAGCGCGCAGCATGATGTTCTCGGGCTTGATATCTCGATGCACTATTCCTGACTGGTGTGCCGCCGTTAACCCACCTGCGACCTGAATAGCAATATCGAGTGCTTCATTCAGGCTCACCTCTGCAGTTTCCAGATGCTGCCTGAGTGTCTCGCCCTCAATAAACTCAGCGGCGATGAATTGTCTGCTATTCAGTTGTCCAATTTCGTGAATGGTCAGAATGTTCGGGTGATTCAGAGCCGAGGCGGTGCGTGCCTCCTGCTCGAACCGGCGCAACCGATCTTGATCTTTGGTGAATACGTCCGGCAACAGTTTGAGTGCGACCCGACGCCCTAGTCTGCTGTCCTGGGCGAGATAAACTTCTCCCATTCCTCCGCGCCCGATCTCACGAACGATTGTGTAGGGACCAACCGATTGCCCGATGAGTGACGGAGTGTGATCGTCCATAAGAGAATCAGCAGCCGAAGCCACGGCGGGTGTTTCCATGAAGCTTTTATCCTGCTCGTAGGAGTCGACCAGCGACTCGACCGCGCTGCGCAGTGATTCATCTCCGGCACAAGCTTGCTCCAGGAAGGCAGACCTTTCTTCGGGTCCGCGCTCAATGGCACCCTCAAACAACTCCTTGACTCTGTACCATTTCTGAGGGTCCACCACGATCCTCATCTCTTGCTGATCTCTTGCCGCAGCCATGCTTTGGCTACATTCCAGTCTCGCTTCACCGTGCGCGAGGATACGCCCATCACTTCTGCAGTCTCTTCAGTACTCAGCCCGCTGAAATATCTCATCTCCACAATCCGGCTTTGCTGTGGATCAATCCCTGCTAACCGTGTCAGGGCCTCATCGAGCGCCACTAGATCCACATTTCTCTCAGGTGACATAACCATCTCTTCTTCTAGTCGCACCTTGATGTCAGATCCTCCTCGCTTGGCGGCCTGCCGCTTACGCGCGTGATCTACGAGTATTTGCCGCATCAAGCGTGCAGCTATCGCGTAAAAGTGCGCGCGATCTTTCCACTCTATGTTGTGCTGATTGATTAGTCGGAGATATGCCTCGTGAATCAGCGCTGTAGTCTGAAGAGTGTGGCCGGGACGTTCTCCTCGCAGGTAACGAGCCGCTTGGCGGCGCAACTCATCATATACAACCGGAATCAGCTTATCCAATGCTTCTTGGTTACCGTTTGTCCAGTCGCGTAGCATCGCGGTCACGTTTTGTGTGGCTGGCATCGTGAAGCCTCCAGCAGAGAAGAAGAGGCAATCAATTGAGTACCAGACAGGATATGTGGCTACTTGAGCCGAGTCAATGTCCGTGTCGGCTCTTCATCGGCGAGAAATGCCTCAACCAATCGCCAGAAGCACTTCGATGCGGTGTCCCCTTTTCAGTCTGCTTGCCGCATTAGTAGATGAGGGCAGCAATAAAGCTACCTTCAGATGAACACCACTAAGGTAGGAGAGAAAGAGAAGATTCAGTGATTCACTGAAAAGGAGATAACCATGAAGAACATATTCTTGAAAGCGATTTCCAGCGTAGCATTGACCATCGTTCTGATTCTGGCGTCACAGCTTCCGGCGTCGGGGCAAAACGGAAAAGGTAGGCGAATAGAAGGGACCTGGCGTATACGGACAACGCTTCATAATTGTCAAACTGGCGTCGAATTAAGAAGCTTTTCGGGCCTGAATACATTCTTGGCGGGAGGCTCTATGATTGCAACCGGCGCACCGAGCAGTCCAGCCCTCCTCAGCACAGGACATGGAATATGGGAGTATATGGGCGGGCGGAGTTTCATCAACACCGTAGTGTTTTTCCGCTTTAACCCGGACGGCACTTACGCCGGAACACAGAAGGTCACGCGACACATCGAAATTGCGGACACCTCTGATCAATTTACGACTAATGATTCCGTAGAGTTCTTTGACTCAAACGATAATTTGATCTCGACCGGATGTGTCACTGGAACAGGCCAACGGATTGAATAGTCGGCGGCTGGCAAGCGTGAGTTCGACGTAAAGCTCAAAGAATAGGGCGGCTCCTAACGGATACAGGGAGATTTGATGAGCAAGCCTAATTCGTCGGACTCACGTTAGCTAGAAAGCTGAAAGAAGACCAGGTTATTCAAGAGTTCAATCCGCTGAAACATATCATGACCGCTGCTTTAATGGCGCTTTTGTGCTCACCGGCATGTTTGAAGTGCCTGGTCACTTCGACGAGTGAAGGTCAGTGAGATTCAATTACCGACATGATCTCGCGATGATGTTAGGAATGCTTGGCGAGTAACGGGCCCCTATCCGTATTTGCCAGCGTGTGTCGGATGAAATACCATGCTCTGGCGTCAAAACACGCGCGCGGCGCGGGCGCCTCACTCATCATTACAATGGATGACACGCTCTTGAGCCTGCCGGCCGAAATCCCCCACGAAATCGAGGGTCCATCCGCATGGTATGGCCCGGATTTAGGCCAACGCCTGGATTGGCTCGAATATTTTTCGGCAACTGAAGTCGAAGAAGTAGAGCGCGCGGTGAAGAGACCTGCCTCAGAGTCGCGTGACCTCACTACGATCAGCAGCGAAGACTTTCCATTGCCGACGCTTGAGCCGCGTCTTTGTCGAGTGCTTGACGAGGTGCTGAACCGGCGAGGATTCGTCCTGCTCCGCGGTTTGCCAGTCGAGACCTGGACGAAACGCGAGTCTGCAATGGCATTTTTCGGAATCGGCACTCACATCGGAAGCGCTCGCTCGCAAAACGCTCTGGGGCATGTGCTCGGTCACGTCAAGGACCTGGGCAAGTCCAGCCAGGATCCGGCCGTTCGCATCTATCAGACTCGTGAACGCCAGACTTATCATACTGATTCCTCGGACGTCGTTTGCCTGATGTGCTTGCGACCGGCCAAATCCGGAGGGCTCTCAAGCCTGGTAAGTTCAGTAACGATCTTTAACGAGATGCGCCGCCGACGGCCAGATCTGCTAAGAGTTTTGTTCGAGCCGATCGAGACCGACCGTCGCGGCGAAGCGCTTGAGGGACAGAAGCCATACTTCAAGATTCCCGTTTTCTCGTGGCACAAAGGATTCCTATCGGCGATTTACCAGCGCCAATACATCGAATCGGCGCGTCGGTTTGCGGACGTGCCACCGTTGACTCCCGTTCAAATCGAGGCGCTCGATTTCTTCGATGCATTGGCGAATGACCCGGAGCTTCATTTAATCATGGAGCTTCAGCCGGGCGACATCCAGATCGTGCACAATCACACGATCTTACATGACCGCACCGCGTTTGAAGATTGGGCCGATGCTGAAGGTAAACGCCACTTGCTGCGTCTGTGGCTCGCGCCGATGAATGCTCGCCCCTTGCCTCTGGTATTCGCCGAGCGCTTCGGCTCGGTTGTACCCGGTTACCGCGGGGGAGTGGTTGTAAGAGGAATGACACTCACGGCGCCGTTGGATATCGAGTAGCGGTTTGAGGGCTACAAGCTTTTCAAATAACGCGCCGTTTTGTTCGCGTCTCAGCTCAAGTCGACCTGATCCGGCAGCGAGGCAGATTCACCGCTGATTGGCGCTGACTGACGTACGGCAGACTCTCGCAGATCAGCAGTGAATTCAGGTGACCTTGATAGACAGCCCAATTCAACAATCAGCAGCCGAGCAATCGAATCCTCACCGCGTGGCCAGCTATGGAACAGACGACACATGAGGGGTTGGTTCGCGGAATAAGGCGATGGGACCTCGTGGCCCTGACCGTCAACATCATTGTTGGGGCCGGCATCTTCGGCCTCCCATCTGCAATCTACAGGTTGACCGGAGTCTGGAGCCTGCTTGCGTACCTGGTCTGCGCCATACTCTCTACCCTGATCATCCTCTGCTTTGCCGAAGTGGGCAGCCGGTTCGCTGAGACTGGCGGCCCGTACTTATATACGCGGGTGGCCTTTGGTTCCGTTATAGGGTTTGAGGTGGGATGGCTGCTGTGGCTGGCGCGGCTGACGGGGTTTGCGGCTCTTTGCAATTTGCTGCTCAGCTATCTCAGTTTCTTCTGGCCGGCAGCCGGCTTCGGATGGACGCGCGTGCTCGTCATAACTGTAGTTGTCGCCGCACTGACGATAGTAAATGTTCTCGGCGTGCGTGAGGCCGCGCTCGTAAGCAATATTTTCACCGTCGGCAAGATTACACCGCTACTGCTCTTTGTTGTAGCCGGATTATTCTTTCTCAGCCCGCAGCCATTCATCACACGCGAGGCGCCGGCTTTAGGCGATTTCTCCAGGGCGGTATTACTGCTGGTCTTCGCCTTCAGCGGGTTCGAGATGGCGGTCATCCCGACGGGCGAGATCCGTGATCCGCAGCGTAACATCGCATTCGCGCTGCTGACGGCAACCGGAGTAGTGGCGCTGCTCTATCTAATGATTCAACTCGTCTGCATCGGGACATTACCTGGACTGGAGAACTCAGAAAGACCGCTGGTGGATGCAAGCAGCGGCTTCCTCGGCGCGTCAGGAGCCTCCATCATTTCCGTGGGCGCAATGATTTCCGTCACCGGCACGCTCAATTCAATCATGCTTGCCGGGCCTCGTATTTTGTTTGCGATGGCCGAACACGGGCAGCTTCCGAAGATCCTGGCAGCGACTCATCGGCGCTTCCGCACGCCTCATGTTGCGATTCTGATCTCGGCAGCCATCATGCTAGTCGTCACATTGCAGGGCACGTTCATGTCGGCTCTTACTATCAGCACCGTGATTCGCCTGCTGGCCTACATCGCAACGTGCGTTTCCCTCCCGGTGTTGCGGTTCAGAAACGACGCGCCGTCGCCGCGATTCAACGCGCCTGCCGGAGTAGCCGTTGCGGCCGCAGCAACAACATTGTCGGTGTGGCTGCTGTCAACCATTCCGTCGAACGAGGCACGTGCGGCAGGACTGGCGGCGGCAGTCGGGCTGATACTCTTCTTTGTCTGGCGCAAACGCGCTGAAGCCGACCCTCACCGCGAACTTCCTCACGCCAATACGGACAAGTCAAGAAACTAATCCTTGCATCAGAAATTGTCCTCTATGATCCTACCCTCTTAGACTCGCTCTGATGCAGACGACGTTTTGGGGGATTCATATCTCTTCCGTTGGAATCGGTTTTCTCTCCTGGTCATCGCTGCCGGACGCATTCAAGGTCCGCTTCGGCGTCGCGTATTGCGGCTTCGAGTCTCTCGCGAGTTGCTTCAAGCATTTCGAGCTGTTTCTTTACTCTCGCCTTTTGGGTTTCGAGGCGGATGCGCAAACCTTCCCGCAGTTCATCCATTGGGCGGGCTGAGCCGACAAACGCCAGCGCTCGCTGAATGCCTTCGGGAGAACATCGGTATTCGAGATCGTCGAGACGCGCGAGAAAGTTACTCTCAGTGATCTCCAGATCGAACAGCTTTGCGGACAGAGCCTCGACACGGTCCTCAGCGCGCTCCAACTCATTACGTTCAACCAGGCTGGTCGTTTGCGCGACGAGTGTCGGGGTCTCGCGCTGACCACCTGGGCCGCTTTGCGGGGATTGGGCAAAGCCATCTGCCCCAAGCACGATTTCCAATAACAATGAAGCCAAAAAAGGAATGATCTGTTTCTTGCACATCATATTTCTCCTTTGTCGAACCCACATCAACATCTATGTTCCCTATCTGATATCCATCTGGCTAAAGGCGGCTTTGGCCGAGACGGAAGCCGACCATCTGGAAGCTGCTAAGTTTCTATTGAGCAAGGGCGCCGAGGTGAATGCCAGGAATAAGAATGGCAGGACGGCATTAATGAAAGCGGCCGGTGCGGGCAACGTTGAGATGCTTCGACTCCTGCTGGGCAATGGAGCCGATCCGAACGCGAAAGACAATGATGGGACTACCGCCCTTCTCGACGCAGCATTCCTGCCAGGAAAACCCGAAGCGGTAACGGTGCTGCTTCAAGCCGGTGCAAACATTGAAGCAAAGGAAAGCGGGGGAGCGGGAACCTCGTTGCTGGTTGCGGAACTTGCTGGACGAGATGACGCCAGCCGTGTGCTCAGGCAGGCGGGAGCAACCCTCAGCGACAATGAAGCGTTGATTCTCGCCGCGTACCGGGGGCAAACGGAGAAAGTGCGTGGGCTGTTAAAGCGTGGCGCCGATGCTAACGCCAGGGGCTTCGGTAATAAACCCGTGCTGATGTATGCGTCGAACGTTGACAACCCGGCACTTGTTAGCCTGTTAATTGAAAGCGGCGCAGATGTGAACGCCAGAAGCAACATCGGGGAGAGTGCATTGATGGTGGCTTCGTTTGAGGGCGCAACACGGGTCGCCAGGCTGTTAGTCGAAAGGGGAGCCGAGGTCAACGCCAGGTCCAAGGCTGACATGACCGCGCTAATCAATGCCGCCTGGAGAGGAAACCTTGAGATCGTTCGGCTCTTAATCGACAAAGGCGCAGACGTTAATGTGCAGGCCACGTCTGGCAGTACTGCTCTGGAGCTTTCGCAGTACGGCGGACCTAATCAGCTTGAGGTTGCCCGAATACTCAAAGAAGCCGGCGCGAAGAAATAGAGGTTATTTCGACAATCATTCATAGCGGCAATTAAGAGTAATCGAGACTACTTCCACTTAATTGGCGTCGGTGCTCGGGCCTTTTCAAGACGCTTCATTCTCTATCACAAAGAGCGAAGGATCTTTGCCAACTTTCGTACTCCAAGTCGTATTTCCGCTACTTTTATCCCAGTGTAACCCAACAGTAATCCCGGTCGGCGCCTTGCCTCGATGCAATAGAACGACAAAGGTCGAACATCTATGCCGGCCATCGCTGCCAGTCGTGAGACATCCTGATCGTTAGCGTCATCGGGCAGCCATCCTATCAAGTGCATGCCCGCCCGCGCGGAGCTCACTTCAAGGAGCCCGTCCAATTCGCTCCCAACGCTCCGAACTAGAACAGCCTGTCTTTCTTCATATAGCCTGCGCATCCGCCGGATATGACGAGCAAAATGACCTTCAGTTATGAAGTCTGTTAAGACGACCTGCTCGACAAGAGGACAGAAATAAGACGTGTGCGCGTGAGCGACGCTGAACGTATTTATGAGATTCCTCGGCACGATCAGATATCCCAACCTCAGAGATGGAAATAAAACCTTGCTGAATGTGCCGATATAAATCACGCGCTCTTCTTTATCGAGTCCTTGCAACGCTGCCAGCGGCCGGCCCGTATATTGATACTCGCTGTCATAATCATCTTCGATTATCCAGGCTCCAGACCGGGTCGCCCAGTCCAGCAAAGTCAGACGCCTCGCGAGGCTCATCGTTACGCCAAGCGGATACTGATGAGATGGTGTGACATAAGCCACTCGGGCTTCCGCACAGGCAGACTCGCCCGCCAGCACATCGAGCCCTTGCTCGTCTACAGGAACAGGTACCAGCTTTGCGCCAGCCCCCAGCAACGCTCCGTAAGCTCCCCGATAACAAGGATCTTCAATCCACGCAGAGTCGCCCGGGTCCAACAAAACTCGAGCTACCAAATCAAGCCCCTGTTGTGATCCTGCGACAATGATTACCTGTTCCGAATCGCAACGTACTCCGCGCGCCAACTGCACGTAATTTGCAATCGTGTCGCGCAATGGACGATAACCCGCAGCGCTGCCATAACAAGCCAGCTCACTTGATGGATATCGCCAGCGCTTGGACATCATTCTCGCCCAAACATCAAATGGAAAATCCTCGATCGACGGAAGTCCCGGCTGAAACGCTCGCGCCTCGCCTTCGTCTTCGGTAAAGGTTGATGCCGTGGAGGCCCACAGTATGCCCCGCCTCGAGACTGCACGCTGTTTAGAAGGCCGGCGAACAATGTTCGGCCCTCTCCCTCTCACACGGAGCAAATCATCCGGCAACGAGGCGGCCACGAAAGTTCCTGACCCCGTCCTGGTATCTACATAGCCTTCGGCAAGGAGCTGGTCGAAGGCATTTATCACAGTGGTTCTAGAAACTTCCAACTCGGCGGCGAACGCGCGAGTCGACGGCAGCCGAGCGCCCGCTGTGAGCTTTCGGTCCAGTATCGCTTTTCGCACGACATCAAAAAGTTGACGATGAAGGGGAACGCTCGCGGACGGATCTAGCGCAATCGCAGCCAGCGTCAGGATGATTGATTGTTTGCGCATGTCACTCTTGATTCTCGCCACGATGATTCTGACCTCTAAGGAATACAGCGCGCAAATCAGACGACGACCTGGAATAAACCTGAGTTCATATGCGAACCTGCTAATCTACCAGCCCAACCCGTTCCATCAAGCAAAGTGGTCTTATGAGATTTCGCGAAACTGGTACTTGTCTCTTTAGCATCTCACCTTATCCTCAAGCATGAGGCTATTCCTTCTTACCAAGAGGTTGCTAACGGCGAAACTGGTCGAGTACCCGCCATCAAATGGCGCGACGCTTCACGCAACTATCTCAATCGAGGTGATCTCATGAAAAAGGCATATTTCGCTTTAGTCCTGCTGAGTCTTTGTGCAATGGCTCGATCTGTTGACGGACAGGTGCAGTCTGAACTGTCGCTCCCGCCGAACGGGAAAAACCAGAGGGCAGAAGTTTCTCAATGGATCGGCTTGGTCAAGATAACCATCTCGTACCACAGCCCGAATGTTCACGGAGGCGGCGGAAGGGATCGCGCCGGTCACATCTGGGGCGAGTTTATACCCTACGGCTTTTTTGACGAAGGCTTTGGACCATCCAGGTCCACGCCGTGGCGGGCCGGAGCGAATGAGAGTACAACTATCACGGTTTCGCACGATGTAAGAGTGGAAGGGAAAGAGCTCAAGGCCGGCACGTACGCGCTATTCCTGAAACTCGAAAAAGACCGACCCTGGATGTGGATATTTTCCAACCGCTCAACGGGGTGGGGCAGTTATCAGTATGACCAAAAGGATGACGCGCTTCGGGTCAGCTCAGACCCTCAACCTGCCGCCTACACTGAATTCCTGACCTATGGATTTGATCAGCGTCGCCCGGATTCCGCCATTGCATTCCTTCAGTGGGATAGCAAACGCATCCCTTTCAAGATCGAAGTGCCAAATGTGAATCAAATCTATGTAGATCAGATGCGAAGGGACCTTCAGAACTGGGCGGGATTCAACTATCAAAACTGGCAGACAGCCGCGCAGTTTTGCGCCGACAACAAGATCAACCTGGAGGAAGCATTGGTTTGGGCTGAAAAAGCCATCACTGAACCCTTCAGGAATGCGGTGTTAGGGCAAAAGGATTTTTCCACACTGGGGACCAGGGCAGCAGTACTTGAAGCAATGGGCAAAGCCGCAGACGCTGAGGCCACTATGGACGAGGCAATTCGTCTACCGGGAACAAATGCGTTTTCTTTGTATCAGTATTGCGCCCGGCTTCTTGCGGCTGGGAAAAAGGAGCGAGCGTTGGAGATTGCAAGGCTCAATCAGCAACAACATCCGGAAGAGAAATTCTGGACTTATATTGGACTTGCTCGCGCTTATACAGCCGTCGGCGACAAGGACCACGCCATAAAGAACTTTGAGACCGCTTTGCTTAACGTTCCGCCGAGCCAGAGGTCACAGATTCCAGCATACGAGAGCGCCTTGAAGAAATTAAAGGAAGGGTAAGAGCCGCTCAAATCAATCGAGGCTATCTCCAGGTCACGAGGTATCGGCAGCACTCTCCGTCTTTCGCCCGGCAGATGTCTTCTACGATCTCGACGTCCCTGGCTCCGCACATCTTGAGCGCCTGCTTGTACCACCCGATCACCGTCATGCAATCGGCCGCCGAATATGTCTCCGCCTCGTAGGTCGTCATGATCCCGGTGGTCGGCCCGGTCGGTTTGTAATCGCGCCAGCCTTTGTCGTAGTAGACGTGATAGATCAAAGGCGCTCGAAGCATGAAGCCCTGCGGATTGCCGGGATCGAGGTAGAACTTCTGAATGCCGCTCAGGTTTTGGAGGGCGGACGCGGCGCCCATCTCTTCAAACAAGCGCGTGTCGCCTCTGCCTATCATTTCGACGATAGCGTCATCCAGCCGCTGGCCCGTTTGAAAGTGATACCAGCCCGCGCCGTTCAGCGGTTTGCGAAGGATCATCTGATCCGCAGCCGGCAAGGCCGCCAAAACATCTTCCACCGCCGTCGGACCGAAGTGGTCCTTTACGAATTGTAACCGCGACTCCAGAATGCTTCCCTTGATTTCCATGGTTCTCACTGGCAAATTGCTTCGCCGCGAAACAATTTGTCGCTCGGTTCTAAATTTGGGGCTGAACTTTGGGGTACTCAGAGAAGACGACTGCCGGAATACTAATCGCACGAAACTCGCGGGTCAATAATAAATTCCGGATGGAGAATCGGTAGCGACGGCAATCGGGAGTCGGATCGATTTAAGGCGCGCCAGTTAACTCCCTTCAGTGAGCGTGCGCTTTAGTCATCATCCGCTCGATCTCGTCGGGCTCTGAGGGCAGCTTGACGCTCATCTTGACGAGTCCGTTTTCGGTAACCAGATAGTCGTCTTCGATCCTGACGCCGAAGCCTTCCTCTGGAAGATAAATTCCCGGCTCGATCGTGAATACCGAGCCGACAGGTAACACGTTGTAGACGCCCGCGTCGTGCACATCCATCCCAATCCAGTGGCCCAGACCGTGAATGAAATACTTCTCGAGCGTGTTGCCGTGCTTGTCGCGCAAGGGGCTGGACTTCATCACCTCTCTTGCGACACGTTGAAGATCCGCGATGCTCGACTTCCCGAGGACAAAAGCCTTTTCCGCCGCGCGCTGAGCGTCCAGCACAAGCTGATAGACTTCGCGTTGGCGCGGCGTGAACTTGCCCGACGCCGGAAACGTTCGCGTTATGTCCGCGGTGTAGTAGCTGTATTCGGCGGCGGCGTCCACAACCACAAGCTCACCGGCTTCGATCCGTTTGCGGTTTTCGTCATAGTGAAGCGTAGTTCCGTTGATGCCCGCGCCTACGATTGACGGGTAGCCCGGCCGCTCGGAGCCCAATCGAGTCCACGCGGCTTCGAGCGCCGCCTGGGCTTCGTACTCAAAAGCGCCCGGCTTGATTGCGCCAACCACGTCGCGATGACCTTCGATCGAAACGTCGACCGCCTTTTGCAACAGCTCGATCTCGGACGGTGATTTCACTTTCCGCATCTCAGCGATGATCTTCGACACATCCGAGATCTCATTCTTTGGATAACTCTGCCGAAGCATTTCTATGAAGCGGCTCTCGCGGCTGATCTCCGAGCCGGGTCCGGCAGCAACCACGGTGTAGATCTTCAGCGGCGGTCTGCCTTCGGCCAATTGAAGCAGTTGGGTTAATCGATCCTTGAACGAGGTAGAAGCGGCAACCTCTTCAAGACCGAACAGCTGCTCCGCCTCCCGACCCGGACCAAGTTGAACCCCTGTCCACTGTTCGTGACGAACATCCCGAGGCGGTATGAAGACTGTCTCGTGTTGCGGTTTGCCTGGAACGACGCCGGCCGGCGCAAATATCAAATATGACGCGGGAGTCTGGACGCCGGTGAGGTACATGAAGTCGTTGCGCTGGCGAAAGCGTCCGACCTCGCCGAAATCCTCCTCGCGGGCGCCGACCATTACAACGATGCCATCCCTGATTTGCTCGAGCAGCTTCTGGCGGCGGGCACGATACTCCGATCTCGGAATGTTTGCGAGTTTGTCATTGCTGACGGTCGACGCGACAAGAACCGGCACCGCAGCGCTCAACACGAGGGCTGCCAGTAGGAATCGATATGGAGAGGATTTGCGTTTCATCGTCGTAGAGCATAGCAGGGTGCCAAAGCCTGACGAAAGCGTGTATGCGACCCATTGGGATTCACCATCTTTTCGTTGACACGTGCTGGATTGTTCCGCGTGCGGATATAATCATCCCGAGTGCAAAAGAAGAAGACTGACAAGATAACGATTGAAAAGGACCAGCTGCGGCCGCGGCCCCGCGCCCCCATATTGCCGACGAAGAAGTTCGAAGACAAACGCCGTCGCGAGGAACGCCGCGAGAAACATAAGAAGGATATTCGTCGGGCGATCAACGATGAATAGTTGGTATGGTTCAGTTTGATGTGGACGACCTTGCCGCTTAGAAGGAACCGCTGATTTGCGCCGACTTCGTTTCGCGGATCTGCGCCGATCAGCGGACAGAAGGCGGCGCGAATCAGCGGTTCATTCTGGAGGCGGACCAAACTAAACCGCTGCTGAATAGTTGTTTTGATCGCAAGCTTCGGATAGCCCGGTCCTGGCGACCATCGTAAGATCACGAGTCCACTGATAATTGCGGCAAATGAACGGGTTCTAATAAGGAGAATTAGCAGGTTTCAACCTCATTCATGCGGAACTGAGGACCGGTTTTTTTCGTTTAAATCGACACGGCAACGCCGAGAAAAACTCGCGAGTTCAGGCTCACGACTAGTGGTTGAACCAGGGTATTCAGGGGGTCAGAAAAGATGGCAACACCGCAACTGAATCTTCGCTCGGATCTGATCGATTGGCGCCACCGCCTCGAATCGGCCATCGACCAGTTTGAAGAGAGCGCACACCTCGTCCCTCTCCTGTCCGAGGTGGACATGGCGCTGAATCGCATGGAGACGGCGTCGGCGGGGATTTGTGAAGCTTGTCACGAGCATATCGAGGACGCCGCGATCAAGGATCCGATCGCCAGGTTCTGCCTCGAATGTCTGAACGCTCAGGAACAACGCGCGCTGCAGCATGATCTGGACGCGGTCTCCCTGGTACAGCACTCTCTGCTTCCAAAACAAGACCTGAGAGTCGACGGCTGGCGCGCCTACTATCACTACGAAGCGGCCGGTCCGGTGAGCGGCGACTACTGCGACCTTGTCAGCACCGAGAATGGCGACCTTTTCTTCCTGCTCGGAGACGTCTCCGGCAAGGGGATCGCTGCTTCGATGTTGATGTCGCATCTTCACGCGATCTTTCGCAGTCTGATAACTCTCGATTTGCCGGTGAACCAGTTGGTCGAGCGCGCGAATCAACTTTTCGCCGACTCGACCATGCCGGCTTATTACGCGACTCTCGTGTGCGGCAAGGCAAAGCGATCCGGGCTGATCGAACTCAGTAATGCCGGACACTGCCCTCCGCTTCTGATTCGAAAAGGCGAGATAACAACCATCGAAGCGACCGGGCTTCCGGTCGGGATCTTTTGCAGGGAGCAATACTCTGCAAACGAGCTTCAACTGGAGCCGGGGGACAGCTTGCTACTTTATACCGACGGGCTGACTGAATCGCGTGACCCTCTGGACTCAGAGTACGGGATCGAGCGGCTGTGCGAAATAGTCAGCGCCAGGCACTCACTCGCCCCGCATCCTTTGACTGCTGCGTGTCTTGAAGACGCGAGGTCCTTCCGGGCAGGTAAACCAAAGACCGATGACTTGACGGTTATGGTTATCCAACGAGAGGAATGGTCAGGCGTATCTTGAAAATGTAGCGTAGACTGTCCAGTCTGCGCGTGCTTCCACATTGCAACTACGGGAGGAATGCGCAGACTGGACAGTCTACGCTACATTTGTGCCGCTCTGTTGACTCCTTAAACTAACCTCACCTCAACACACTGCGCACATCTCGAGCGATCGCCACGTCGAGCAAGGTCGGACCGATCTCACTGAAAGCCCAATCAAGCGCCGGTCTAAGCTCCGCGGCTTTCATCACACGCCGCGCTGCAAGTCCCATCGACTCGGCCAGCTTGACGAAATCGATCTCAGGTTCTGTCATATCCATATCGACAAACACGCCGCGTTCAGCGGAAGCGCCTTTCATCGCGAGCAAGCCGCCCTTCAAGATTGCGTAGCTCGCGTTGTTGAACACTACAAACTTAACCGCCAGCCCGTAACGCGCCGCGGTCCACAGCCCTTGAATCGTGTATAGCGCCGTGCCATCCCCTACCGAGCAGATGACCTGACGGTCGGGCAGCGCAAGCTTCACCCCGACCGCTTCGGGCAACCCCAACCCAAGCGATCCGCCTTTCGCGTAGAAAAACGAGTTCGGTTCGTTCAGCGTGAACAGCGTCCGAACAAAAGCAGTTGAAGTCACCGACTCGTCGACCAGCACGGCGTCGCTCGCGGCAGCCTCGCGCATCTGGCGAGCCACATAAGCCGGCGACATCGGCCCTTCGGGTGATGCTAGTGAAGCACTCTCGGCGAACTTCGCTCGAGCTTCGGCAATGCGCGAAGTGATCAGCGCGCGCCTCTTATTCAGCAAATCTGATCCACTCATCGCAAACGGAGTTAACGACTCGATTAACTCTTCGATCGCAGAGCGAGGATCGGCGAGGATTGCAACCTCAGCCGGATGACTCTTGCCGAGCTCGTGCTCGCCGGCGTGGATCTGAATCATCCGAACGCCGTCGGGAATCAAGCTAATTCCGGTATACACAAGCGGCGCCAGATTGTTGACGCCGATCGCGAGAATCACGTCGGCGCCTTCCAACAATCCCTGGGTTTGTTTTGCGTTCGGGAACAGCGGACCTGCGTAAAGCGGATGACCAGTCGGAAAAACAAGCAGCGAGTTCAACGGCTCGGCATGAACGCGCGCCGCAATCATATCGGCCAGGTTCACAAGTTGACCGAGCGCGCCTGAACGAGCGCAGCCGTCGCCGGCAATGATCACCGGGTTCTTTGCGCTCGCAAGCACCGCCGCCGCTTCTTTGATCTTCGACAGATCACCGCGTACACGCGACCCGATCTCCGTCACCCGAGGCAATTCAATTTCAGCCCGCTCTTCCATCACGTCAACCGGCAGCGACAGGAACACCGGGCCGGTTGGCGGAGTCTGCGCGATCTTGAAAGCCCTCGCCATCGCTTGAGGTATCTCCGCCGCGTGATGAACCTCCCAACACCACTTGGTGTGCTGGCGCGCAAGCTCAAGCATATCGGCATAGAGCAACGGCTCATCGATCATAGATCGAGTGTCCTGCTGCCCGGCGGTGACTACCAGCGGCGTGCCGGCGCGATACACGTTATAAAGATTACCGAGAGCGTGAGCCAGCCCGGGATTCGTATGTAGATTGACGACCGCGGGCTTGCCGGTAGCTTCGGCGTACCCGGCGGCGATTCCGAGCGCCGAGTCTTCGTGAAGCGCGAGGATGTACTTGATCTCATCTCTCGCGGCGAACAGGTCCATCAACGGCAGCTCGGTGGTGCCGGGATTCCCAAAGACGTAGCGCACACCTTCGCGCACCATGAACTCGAACATCGCTTCAGCGCCGGTCATCTCAGACATAGTTCTCCTTCATTGATACACGGTGATTGCTGTGGATGATATCAAAAATGGAAGAGCCGGCACGAATGAGGCTTAGCTATGACTCGCGATGTGGCGTTCCACAGTAATGATCAAGGCGCTTAGATTGTGTTCGGTAACCCTCTGCGCATCAGAGAGAGCCTTTAGACTTTCCTCGGTGTCTCTGTGTGCTTCAGATAGAGCTTTCAGACTTTCCTTCATGTCTTTTTGCGCTTCAGACACTGCTTTGAAGTTTTCCTCGGTTGCTCTATGTGCTTCGGACAGATCGAAGTGACTTCGCTCCAACTCTACGTGTTGTTCCGCCCAAGTGGCGAGTAGCGCGTTGGTTCTTATCTGAGATGTAGCGATGTCCTGAAGAAGATTCTGTATCTCTGACATTCGTTGTTCAAACTGCGCCTGGCGGGCATCAAACCGTGCCTGCTGTTCCAGCAGGAATTGCATGGTTTTTTCTATATCCATGTTGAAACCTCCGGGGAATTGGCCTCCCAGGATGGCTTGTCGGTAGCTTACCATGACAAAAACAAAACCAAGAAGCGCGCGAGACGCAAGTCTCACTATTCCGCTCGCTTCTTCGAACGTTCACCGTGATGTATGATGCGCGCGAATGATGCGTTCGAAGGAGCCAATGAATAAACTCGGATTAGCGGCTCTGGGATGTTACGCGATACACGCCGGCTTTCATGTTCTCAGCGGACGACCGGAAGAAGCGCTCTGGATGTGCCATCTAGGTGCGGCGCTCGTAGGAATCGGTCTACTCAGTTCCTCTACTACGACGAATGGAATCGGCACACTGTTTCTATGCATAGGCACGCCGCTGTGGGTAATGTACCTGGCGGGCGGCGGTGAGTTTTATCCGACCTCCTGCTTTCCTCATCTGGGCGGGCTCGCAATCGGACTATACGGTGTCCGCCGATTGGGACTTCCTTCGGGGACGTGGTGGAAGGCGGTCTTAGCGCTTGTGGTTTTGATTTTGGTCTCTCGGCTGGTAACTCCGCCGCCCGCCAACGTCAATGTCGCTTTTGCAATTTATCCGGGATGGGAGAAGTACTTTCCGTCTCACCTGGTCTATCTCGGAGCCATGATTGCGCAGGCAGCGTTATACTTTTTCGCTTTCGAATACGCACTGCGGCGCTGGCTGGCCCCAAAACCGCAGCAGGAGGGAATGGCATGAAAGAATCGATTGCTCCGGAAAGGCTACGTCAAAAAATACTGATGTGGGCAGCAATCGCGGGTCTGTTCTTCGGGCTGATGCCGCCTTATGTTTTTACGATAGTCGTCGTTGCGACTTGGGGCGTACCACCTTTGGAACCGGCAACCGAACAGAGCTTCCGGACTGTCTATTTCTTAAGGCTCATATTGGGAAATGTGGTAGGTCTCACACTGGGTGCCTTTCTTGCAGCGACCGCCGCAAACTTCGGCTTGCGAATAGCCGGCAAGGCGACTTACGTGCGGGGGGCGATCGGCGGAGCGGTGCTTGGCGCTGTAGTGGGAGCCGTGACGGCAGGCTCGTGCCCTTTGCTTTTGTTGATCAGTTCACATGACCCGAATTGGGCCTGGATCATGATTCAGCGCTCGGTTCTGGTTGGCGGGCTTATGGGGCTGACCAACGGCTTCTTCGCGGGTCTGGTCATTGTGTATTTCATCAAACGCCAACCCGCAGGATGAAACGCAGGACCGCTCACTAATGAGTATTAGAAAGTTAATTCGATTCTTGTCGTAGTGCTTTGGCAGGGAGCTTCACACCATAGCGCAGGTCCAAGGAAGGTCGGCAGTGAGGAGACCCGTCCACTTCTTACACCACAAACATCGCGATTGCTGCGACGCTCATGATCGCAGCAGTCGACCAGCCCGCCCACTTCAACCACGGTGAGTTGACATGATTACCCATGACTTTCTCGTCGCTCGTAAGCATAGTCACTAACACAATCAGCGGTGGTGCGAGCACCCCGTTGATCACCGCTGCATAAAACAACATCTTCACCGCGCTGATCTTCAGGTAACTCAACGCAAGTCCGACGACGATCGACGCCGCTAACACCCCATAGAATTTCATTGCGACTCGTGGCCGATCGTTGAGCGATCCGCGCCAATGCATCGCCTCCGCCGTGGCGAAAGCCGCCGAGCCCGCCAGTATCGGAACGCCCAACATCCCCGTGCCTATCAGCCCGAGCGCGAACAGCAGATATGCTCCATCGCCTGCGAGCGGACGCAATGCCTCGGCGGCTTGCCGCGCGGTTTCGATATCCCGCTGCCCAGCCGCAAACAATGTCGCACCCGTAGTCAGGATGATGAAATACATTATTAGATTCGATAAAGCCATTCCCGTCACCACATCAGTTCGAGCCGCGCGTAATTCCTCATCTGTGGCACCGCGCCGCGAGTGCACGGTGCGACGGCCTTTCGCTTTCTCCTCTTCGACTTCCTGGGCAGCTTGCCAGAAAAACAAGTAAGGCGAGATGGTAGTGCCGAGTATCGCAACGAACGTCGCGATATACTGTGAGGACAGTTCGACGTGCGGCACGAAGGTCGCTTTCAGGACCTGGCCCCAGTCAGGCCGCGCAAGAAAACCTGAAATGACGTAAGCGAACAGCACCAACGTAAGCCACTTGAATACGCGTGCAATGTGGCGATAGCTGCTGTAGATGAGCAACGCGACGATCAACACCGCAAACACCGGAAGCCAGACAAACCGGGTAACGCCGGTCATCATTTCAACTACTTCTGCCATGCCTCCCAGGTCTGCGCCGATGTTGACTGTGTTCGCGATTACAAGCAACACGCACGCGCCCAACAACACCCCCTTCGAGTAGCGCCGTCTGATCACCGCTGCAAGACCCATCCCCGACACCATCCCGAGCCGCGCGCACATCAATTGGACCGAGGCCATAAGCGGAAACGAAAAGAGAGCTGTCCACAACTGCGCGAACCCGAATGAGGCGCCCGTTACCGAGTATGTTGATATGCCTGAGGGATCGTCATCGGCCGCGCCGGTGATCAGGCCCGGGCCGAGCTCGGCAAAGAAGCGCCGAACGTGAGACGCCGGGCGTTTCTTGAAAGGCTCGCGCAACCACTTCACCGCTTTGTCGATTCTCATGAGACCGAAATGTACTGTAGACTGTCCGGTTTGCGCTGGCTCGTAACTAAAGCGAATGTGACGGTGCGACGGCCTTCCATTCTAATCGTGGTCCCGTGATTGGTCGAATATGAAAGCCAGCGCGGACTGGACAGTCTGCGCTACGCCTTGCTGCAGTTTTCGGCAACGATGCGCTCGAGCATTTCGATCTGCCGCTGCTGCATCTGAACGAGGTCGGCCCAATAATTATCGCGCAACTCGTTGAACTTCTCGTGAAGCTGCATGATCTCCATCTCGGCTTTCATATCGACTTCATAGTCGTTGCGTGTTTGCAATCGATCCTTCTCCGCCTGCCTGTTCTGGCTCATCATTATTATTGGTGCGGCGTAGGCGGCCTGAAATGAAAGCCCGAGATTGAGAAGTATGAACGGATACGGATCCCAGTGGTTCATATAGGCCACGACGTTCAACACAATCCACGCGAGCAGAATCGTGCTCTGAATTATGATGAAGGTCCACGACCCCATCGTCTCGGCAACGCGGTCGGCAATGCGTTGACCGAGCGACAGATGCTCTTCAAACTCCTCGGCAACGTTGCGAGCCACACGGCCGCGATTGATAAACCGTTCGACTATGCTGCGTTCGTCGGCAGTAAGTTTCTCGAGTTCTTTAGCCAAGAACTTTTTCGCAGTAGCTGTTCGGGTGACGGTCATTGACAGAACTCTCCTGATTCAAAATGGGCTTAAGAAACCAATTCTCGGATTGCGGGGTCCCGATCGTAGCGCGAAGTCCGAAATACTATCACCGGCGTTTTAGCAGCACCTTCGCGGTGTAGCTAACTACTACTTCGTCTCTCTGATTGATCACTTCGTTGAGCATCGTGACAATGCCGCTCTTTTGATCGCGTTCACTCTTTTCCTCGACCTTCTGCCGAACGCGAATCGTGTCGCCAATAAAAGTCGGCTTCACGAACCGCAAGCGGTCCAATCCGTAGAACGCGATCACCGTGTCAGCCGTCTGACCCATTCTTACTGACAAGCCCGTGGCGATGGAGAAGACCAGCGCGCCGTGAGCTATTCGCTGCTTGAAAGGGCCGCGCTCGGCGAGTTCCTTGTTGGTGTGAATCTCGTTCCAATCTCCGGTTATGCCAGCGAAGTTCACGATGTCGGTCTCGGTGACGGTTCGCCCGGCAGTCATCGACTCTTCGCCGGCCTCGAAGTCTTCAAAGTATTTTCCCATGATCAATCCTCGTTGAAGCTCAAAGTCGAGATTTCGTCTTTCTTTTCGATTGTCAGTTGGAAGAGCGGATCGGCGGCTTCACTGAAGACAAAACATGAATTGCGCAACTGAGGCATCCAGCCCAACACCATCTCGCGACGGAGCCGCGCGTCGTCACGAGCCTCCCGCATTGCAGCGGCGGCTTCCGGCTTTTGCTTGGCGGCAACGTAGTTCATCTGAAACGCGCAAGCCGCCATGTTGGTGACAAGTGTGTGAAGGTGATTACAACTCGCGGCTCCGCCCACGAGCTCGCCGGCCCGGCGTCGAAAGCCGCGCCCGATCCGCTCGCCAACGAAGCCGTCGAGCGCAACAAGCGAACCCTGGCAGTAACCCGGATACGGCATTGCCGTGATATCACCTGTGGCTTCCCTAATAACAAAGTCCGGAAAGCTCACGACGAATCGCGCGGCGAGCGAGTGCACATTGTCGTTGAGCGTGCCGCGGATCTCGAAGCTCGATGGATCGAGCCAGTCCATTTCTACGTTTACCGCTCGTGAAAACGCGGGCATTAGTTTTCCACTTGTAGGGGGGCCCTCTGTGGCCGCCCCTCATTGATTAGGAAAGCCTGGTTGCAATCACGCAGGGGCGGCCACGGAGTGCCGCCCCTGCATGCTGTTCGTCTTTCTAGTCCGTTGCGACGCCGCTCGACCGCGGACGATTGCGAATATCATTCGCGCGAGATTCGATCGTGTTTAGCAGTTTGTCGAACGGTTCGACGAACAGGCGGACGCCGTCCGCCAATACGTGAGCTGTCACCTGATCCAGACTGATGCCAACTTCTTCAAGCCGCGCCAGGACTTCGCGCTCTTTGTCCAGAGCATCCTCGATGGTGACGCGCGCGCGACCGTGGTCGCGGAACGCAACAATAGTTGCGGGCGGCATAGTATCCACCGTCTCAGGGCCGATGAGTGCCTCGACGTAGTAGATGTCCGGATACGCCGGATTCTTGGTCGACGTCGATGCCCACAACGGACGCTGTAACTGCGCGCCCTTTTGTTTTAGTGAGCTGAACCGTTCGCCGTGGAAAACCTTTTTGTATTTCTGATAAGCGATTTTGGCGTTTGCGATCGCTATTCGGCCAAGGAGTGACTTGAGCCTGGCTTTCTCCGCATCGTCAGCGCTGTTGCTTAGTCGCTGCTCGAGCTCTTTGTCGACCGCCGAGTCAATGCGGCTCACAAAGAAGCTTGCGACCGACGAGATCTTATTTACTGGTTTGTTCTCGGCAGCCCGACGCTCGAGCCCGCGTATATAAGCTTCCATGGTTTGTTCGTACGCGTGAAGAGAGAACAAAAGAGTAATGTTGATATTGATGCCTTCGTAGATGCACTGCTCAATTGCCGGAATTCCGGCGTCAGTGCCGGGAATTTTGATCATCACGTTCTTACGATCCAGCAAGCCCCAGAGCCGGCGCGCCTCTTCAATCGTAGCTGCAGTGTCATTCGCCAGCAGCGGACTGCATTCCAGGCTTACGAATCCATCTGTGCCCCCTGACTTGTCGAAGGCACCCGCAAGCACGTCGGCTGTCATTTGTATGTCAGTGATGGCAAGCGCTTCGTAGATTTCCTGCGCGCTTGCGCCCTTCTCAGCAAGATCGCGTAGTTGATCCGCGTACAGATCGGAGCCGGCAATTGCTTTTTCGAATATCGCGGGGTTTGAGGTAACGCCGCTCAGGCCGTCTTCGTCGATGAGCCGCTTCAATTCGCCCGAGGTGATCAGCTTTCGTTCGATGTTGTCATTCCAGATCGACTGCCCCAGCTTCGTAAGTTCTATTAGTGGATTAGTGCTCATGGTTTGTTCCCCCTGAAAGAAGTATGCAGCGAATGTGGGCGAGCGCGCAAAACGAGGAGGAGAGGCGCGTCCGAGGAATTCGCTGGCGAACCACGCGGCTATTATGTGCATCCGACGCCCGCCACGCAACAGCAAGGCCAGGCGTAAGCGTTCCTGGGGTACGTGCCCGCCGCGGGATGAGCTAAAAGTCTTCAAAAAAATCTGCCAGAGCGTTGGGAAAGCGGTAAGGGATTCCGCATTAGTAAGTGAAGGGCAGAAAAATGCGAAGATCAAATGGCTGAGAGCTATCTCGAGAGGTCCTGCGCGATGAGAGTCCGGTAAGCTCTGCCAAAGACGCATCAGGCGCTGGATGCCGAAGGCGACGGCACTGCGCCGGTTATAGGTGTTCGATGCCTAAGCATATGCAATATGAACCAGACAGAGAGGGCCGCTGCCAGATGCTTTAGCGTGTGCCCGCTTACAATCCGTCCGAATCCTAAGACCTGTGAGTCCAGAGATTCGAATACTTTAGAAAGGGCATAAAGGATCAGTGCTATCATTAGTTCTCCGGCGTCGATGTATCGCGAGGGGAACATGCCGACGACGAGCACTATGACGAACGCTGAATAGAACTGAACCAGAATGTAAGGACGCAGATCTCCATTCCCGCTCTCTTCGCTCAGATGCCAATAAAACACGCTAGCCATGCCTATCAAAAGCAGAGGCAGCAGCAACGCAAGGCCAGCCCTTAGACTGATGCGCTCGGCGATCACAGCCGACACTAAGGACATAAACGCAATTGTCATCGGAAGGCGGTCCCACATCAGCCGGTCATTATTCGGCGAGAGATGATAATAAGCGGAGCCAAAACAGGTGAGCGTCACTCCCAGAAAGAAAACTAAATAGGGTGCGCGCTCGGAGGGCTGATAAAAACTGCTTTGTGAATTCGGCCGCGCGACAAATACCAAGCCTGCGATTCCAACCAACAAGAAGGCAACATTCGATAACACATTGAGGAGATTCCGGACGCCAAGTAGCGTGCGCTGGTCAGCGAATGCGTGGTACGCCTCACTCTGTGGAACTCGCGGGAAAAACGCTATCGATATAATCGCCGCCAGCGTCACACCGCCGACAAACAGCAGACGAGTGCGCCGGGGCGACAGCGCGAGCTGGAATACATTTTCGCTCAAACTTCGGCTCCTGAGCCTGTCCCGCAATCAATTCGACTCGGAACTTACCGGGGCCTCTGCGTTTGGATCGCTGATAAACTCGACCATTCGCTGCCGGTAGCGCTGATACAAGAACGACACTGCGAGCAGAATCGCGCCCAGCACGATGAACGAGATTATGCGATAGAGTTTCTCGAGCGAAGACAGATCGAAAAGAAACACTTTGAAGATCGTCAGCCCAAGCAGCAACAAAGCCATCACTCGAAGCAGCTTGCTGCGTCGCGCGATTCCGATAGTGAGCATCGCCCCGCCGTAGATTGCCCAGACTACAGATAACGAAAGCTGCTGGGCCAGCCTCAAATCGCCGAGCGGACCAGGCGTCACTGCGCCGGCACTAATCTTAGCCGCGAATGGACCCAACGCTTCGGCAGAAAGCGCCACCAGAGCGAGCAGGTTGGCGCTTGCGACCAGCACCGGCATTATCAGCTTGCTCTCGTCTTTATCGACAGACTTCGCGCGCGAATAGAATCTCGCGCCTGATGCAAGCGCATAGACGAGCAGCGCGAAAGTCGCGAAAGTCTGGTTGAGAATCAGCGTGTGCCATCCTGCGTCGTAATATGACAAATCAACCATCAATGCCTTCCCTATCGTGAGCGCGAGCAGGACCAAGGCGCCGATTCTGACCGCCTGCCTCCCGCGTTTGATACCAACAAACAGGGCAACAGCGCCGTAAATCGTCCATACCGCAGAGAGCACAAACTGCTTCGTATTCTCGAGGCGCACGTAATCTATTCCCTGCGTCTCGGACCTGATCCTTGTGAAGTGTCCCCACACTTCGCCGCTGAGCGCGACGATCGCAAGAACATTGGCCGCGCCTATCAGCAGAGGAACCACGATGTTCCGTTCTTCATCATCAGCTTTGAAGTTGCGCGCATAAAACCATGCTCCAAGAGCGAGCGCGGCAACGATCAAACCGAAGCTTGCAAACGTCTGATTCAGAACCAGTGTGTGCCACGATGCTGCGTAGTAGTTCAGATCAACCACGAGAACTTTGACTGTTGCGCCGGCGAGCAGGAGAAGAGCGAGGAATCGCAGGGGCCTGAGCTTGCGTGTAACACCGATAAACAACGTGCTCAAGCCGTACATCGTCCATAGAGCAGTGAGCGTCAGCGCCTTCGAGTTGCCGAGCGAGCTGGCGAAATCCACGCCGGATGCGATCGCCTTCCTCTGTTCGAAGTAGTCATTCGCATCGATGCTCAGCAGCACGATCGCCAGTGCGTTGGCAGCCAAAAACAGCAACCCGGCGAAGTTCGTCTTGCCTTCCAACTTCTGGCCGTATCGTTTGTAAAAGATCGCCGCCGCGACGAGCGAGGCTATCAACACGACGCACGACAGCGCGCGCTTATTCAAGAGAGGCACGAAATGGACCGCCGCAAGGTAAGCAGATTCCTGCACGTCCGAGAGCGCCCAGTGCGTGATAGCAATCGAGAACACCACGAACGCACCGTAGCGCGAAGGCCGGTCGTTTGCGCGCAATCCGATCCAGGTCATCACTGCGCCTTCGATAGCCCAGCCCATCGTGATCCAGTGCTGCTCGAATTGAATCGGCACCGCCAACACCGAAAACAAGAAGCCGAGCCCGAGAAAAGTAAACACCAGCAATTTGTCTTCGCGGTCCCGGCGATATGTGAAGTAGCCCAGGCCAAGATAGAACCCGGCAACCAGCACCGCGAACAGGCCGAGCCTGCTGTGATATCTCTCATCGAGCAAGCCGTAGCTTATGCCGAAATAGAGCAACGCGTTCCCGAATACCATCGTCAGGTCCAGCCATCCGGTGGGCCTGCGGTTCACCACGTTGTACAGGACTGCCAGCAGCGCAAAGATGATAAAGAAAACAGTCAGGAAAATGATCGTCGTCCGCAGCTTTGAGGGGTCGTACCATTCCTCCATCCAGGCGCCGAACATCAGGACAGTACAGATGAACGACAGATAATTGAGACTGCGCCATTGTTTTGAGTAGGCCAGGAGCAGCACTCCCGCGTCGAGCAGCGCGATGTAACCGAATAGCCCGGTTTCGTTGTCGACACCGGTAGAAAGGAGGATGGGAGTCAGAAACCCACCGATCAGTCCAAGCACCGCGATCGGCAACGCACCGTACCTGGCCGCTAACAACGAGGCTGTAGCGGTAACAACGGCCATGAAGGCAAAAGCTTCCGTCGAAGAGATCAGATCGTAACGCTTGCCCGAAGCAAACCATATCGACGCGTATAGCACCGCGATCCCTCCGCCGGTCAGACCGTACGCGTAACTTGCGTAACGCTTGCGCAATCGCTCGCCGCCAATCAGGAATAGAACGCCGATCGCAACTCCGATCAACACCCTCGTCTTTGGACCGATCCAATCGTTATCGACGGCGTACTTCAGGAAAAACGCTACGCCGAGAAAGATGGCGAGTACGCCGATTCGGTTGAACCAATTCCCACCTATGCGAGATTCGAGATCACCCTTCTGCGTCGATCTGGCGGTTGTGACCTTTGGCATCGCAGCCGGCGCATGCTCGCTCGCGCGCGTATGCACGGGACGCGGCGGCGGCGCAGTGTAGGGCGCAGTCGGGCCGGGCAAAGGCCTCGCGGCGGCGGGCTCACCGGAGGTCGGTTGCGCGAGCGGCGCACTGCCCCGTTCCTGATGAACGGTGGCGTTGCTCGCCGACTCACCCGTCTTCACCGCATCGTCGATGCCGCGCACGGCTTCAGGCTTGGTCACCGGTGGCGTCTTTATGTCACGCGGCACTGCGTGAAAGACAAGGCCCAGGTGTTTCTCAATTTCATAGAGCCGCGCTGCGGTATCTCGCGCCACCATTTCGAGGTAGCTCAAGCGATCGTCCAATTGCTTGGATTTGTCGGGTGAGGATTGGTCTTCAGCCATAAGAGGCCTCCGTCATTACCGCGCTCGTCCGTGAAGCTACAGCGCGCCGTTGGGGACTATAGATGAACCGGCAACCGCTCCGGTTGCACGCCAACCGAGAGCGCATCGCGTACCGTAGACAGTCTGGTCTGCGGTAGGAATAAGGACCCTGCGCGGAATTCCGCAGACCGGACAGGTGCTAATCATGTTCCGTTATTGCCAATGTAATCACGGATTCTTTCCATCGCGCGAATCAGCGATCTCTTCTCGGATTCCGAAAGGACATTCATCATCTTGTCCACTTCCTTGAAGTAGAGCTTCTCAATCCTTGCCTCGAGGTGCTCGCCCTTCCTGGTCAGCACGATTTGATTGAATCGCCGGTCTGAGGGATGCGCCTCACGCTTGACGTACCCGCCTCGCTCAAGCCGGTCTACCAATCCGACGACATTCGATTTAGTGACGATCAAATTCTCGCTCAGCTCCTGCTGGCTGAGTCCTTCTTTGTGGTGCTCCTTCAGGATCATGAGGATGTTGAACTGAACATCGGTGAGCCCGAACCGCGAAAAAAATCGGTCCGACAGCTTTTGCATAAGCGACGAAGTGCGAACCAGGCTCAACAGCGCCTCGTGATTGGCGCTGGCCAGCGGCTGCTTCAGTCTCAGTTCCTGTTGCAATCTCATCGGTCTCCGCATCCTCCAAGGATGGCAGTTTATATATGAACTATCTCTATGTCAACCGTTTTCTCGCCGTCCCTCAGCGTCCTCTGCGGTTGATCCTAACGCCTGCCTGCTTGTGGTGCGGCGGACCGCAAACTAGAATAGCTGCGAAGCGCGTTTGATACCGTGATCGATGCGTCTCGGTACGTCAGGCGCCTTTGTTTCAAGCCGGACCCCAAGTGCCAAGTTCGAATGGGATGAAAAGGAGATTCCAAATGTCTCGATCAGATTTCCAACGGACTGTTTCGACAATCGCCCACGTCTTAACTCTCACCGCGTCTGCAAGTCTGCTTGCGAGTATTTCGTTGATGTTTCCATCCTTCGTCAACGCTCAGACGTTTCGCGGCTCAATCATCGGTACGGTAGCTGACGTAAACGGAGGCGCCATACCCGATGCAATCGTCGGCGCCCGAAACGTCGCAACCGGGCTCGCGAGAACTTCAACAACCGACTCCGCCGGAAACTACTCAATCCCCGAACTCCCGATCGGGACTTATGAGCTGACGGTTACCAAAGCCAATTTCAAGACCGCCAGGATGACCGAGGTCAAAGTCGAGATTGCCGGCGAGAGGCGAGCGGATGTCACGCTGGAGGTCTCTGGCGGCTCAGAGAGCGTTGAGATTCAGGCGAACGCCGTTCAGGTTGAAAGCACGACCAACACGCTTGGCGGAACGATCGCAGCGCGCGAGGTAGCCGATCTTCCGATCAACGGCCGCGACTTCACAAAGTTCCTCGTGCTGGTTCCCGGCGCGACCGGAGACCCCTCGGGCGCGACCGATTCACCGGGGTCGTTCGGGTTGTTCAGCGCAAATGGAAATCGCGGACGCGCGAACAACTACCTGCTCGACGGCACCGATATGAACGATGGATATCGCAATTTGCCCGCGATCAATGAAGCCGGTGTCTTCGGAACTCCGGCGACTATTCTCCCGGTCGAAGCAATTGCCGAAGCCGCGATACTCTCGAACTTCGAAGCCGAGTACGGCCGCAATTCCGGAGCCATTGTGAACATAGTCACCAAGTCCGGAACCAACAACTTTCACGGCTCGCTGTTTGAGTTCTTCCGTAACAACTGGTTAGACGCGCGCAATTTCTTCAACCCCAAGCCCGATCCTCAAACGGCTTTTCGAAACAACCAATTCGGTTTCGCGGTTGGCGGGCCAATTGTAAAGAACAAGACGTTCTGGTTCGCAAGCTACGAAGGCCAGCGCGAGCGCGTAGGTTTGAACTCAGTCGCGCGAGTGCCCGATCCTCGCGAGATTGCCGCGCTCGGCGGTCCGCAGAATCCAGTCATCGCCAAACTGCTCGCGCGAAACCCGTGGCCGGCGCCCAACCGCCCGGTCGCCTTGTTTGATCCGTCGCCCAACTTATTCGTTACAACTCCCGCACTGAATGACGTGGACAGCTTCATCGCGAAGATCGATCATTCGTTCAACGAACGCAATCAAGTCACCGGACGCTACTACTACGGCAACAGCGATCAGTCTTTCCCGCTCGCGATACTCGCGGGCAACGTGCTGCCCGGCTTCAACACGATCACCCCCACGACTGTTAACCTGCTCTCGCTGTCTTACGTGAAAGTCATATCCCCCAAGAAAGTCAACGAAGCTCGTTTTGGTTACAACCGTTTCGACGAAGGCTTCTTTCCTCAGGACAGCGGCTTCGATCCTCGTTCGATCGGGCTGAACACCGGCATCCAGGGCTCGCAGGATTTCGGCCTCCCGTTTATTCGAATCAGAAACGATCCAAATTTCGGCTCGTCGATCGCGTCGCTTGGAGCAACTCTGTCGGTTCCGCGCGCTCGAGTAGACACCAATTGGCATTTCATCGACAACTTTTCGTGGAAGCTCGACCGGCACGAAATCAAATTCGGCTACGAGTTTCGCCGAACATTCATCAACGCGTTCTTTGACGCCGGCTATCGGGGGCGACTGGACTTCGCGTCTCTCGAGGATTTCTTAACTGGAACCCTGAGCGGCGGCCGGGCGGCTATTGGAGACTCGCGCCGCAACACGTTTCAAAACTCGCACGCCGGTTATGTTCAGGATAGCTTTCGCTGGAACCGCAACCTGACCATCAATCTCGGCGTGCGCTACGACTACTTCGGCCTGATCGGCGAGAAGCACGGCCTGTTGAGCAACTTCGATCCGACGCACGGCCTGAGGCTTGTCGGCACCGGTGGGCTCGATCGCCTGTACGATCGGGACCTGAACAACTTTTCTCCGCGAATCGGATTGGCGTGGGACGTAACCGGGAAAGGCAAGACGGTGGTGCGAGCGGGTTGGGGCATGTTCTACGACGCGTTCTCACAGGATTTCTTTGTAGGTCAGCTTCCATTCAACACATTCAACCCGGGGCCTGCTTACAACCCGGTCGGGCCGGCGCCGATTCTGTTTTCGTTTTCAACGGTTCCTCAGATTCAATCGGGCGTCCCGATATTCACCGACTTTCTGGATTCAGACGTCTTCGCGGTCGATCGGCACCTGCGCACGCCTTACGTTCAGAACTACAACTTGAACATCCAGCAGGAGCTGTTCAAGAACGTAGTGTTTCAAATCGGATTCGTCGGCTCGCACGGAACGAAGCTCTTCCGCTATCGCGACATAAACCAGCCGGTGAATCCTGCTGTCTCAACCGCGCGGCCGTTTGACAACGGTCCGTTCGCTCCCTCAGGAGGGACGTTCTTCTACGTGAACAATCTCGAGACCACTGCGAACTCGAGCTACAACGCTCTGCAGACGAGCCTCACGCTGCGAGAGCATCACGGTATTACAACCATGCTCAACTACACGTGGTCGCATTCGATCGACAACGCTTCGGATGGTCAGGATTACGTGGCGAATGCTACACAGCCCGACAACAGTTTTCGCGTGGATCAGGAGCGCGCGAACTCAAACTTCGACGTGAGGCATCGCTTTGTAGCGTCGTTCACCTATGAAATCCCAACTTTCCTCAAGGCCTATCCGAAGCTTGGAGACGGCTGGCAATTGAACGGAATTCTCACTCTAAGGAGCGGGAGTCCATTTCACGTCAACCTGTTTGACGACTACAACGGCACAGGCGAATTCTTCCCGCGCCCCGACATCGTTGGCGACCCGTACGCGGGAACGCACTCGCCGGACAATTTCCTGAACCTGTCGGCGTTCAAGGTCCCGTGCACACTGGACCCGAACGGAGACGGCAGCGCGGCATCCTGCTTACCGGGAACCCAACACTTTGGTAGCCTGGGTCGCAACTCGCTGATCGGTCCGGGCTATGCGAATCTGGATCTGTCGCTGTTCAAGACGACGCCACTCGGCGAACAGGTGAAGCTGCAGTTCAGAGCCGAAGTTTTCAATGTACTCAATCATCCCAACTTCTCATCGCCGCTGTTGCCGGGCTTCTCGGCGGACGCGAGTTTCAATGGAATCGACCCGGTGACTGGGAAAGGAATCGGGTTTTTACCAATTACGGTCACGCCTGATGTAGGAATCGGCAACCCGTTCTTAGGCGGCGGCGGCTCGAGGAACATTCAGTTGGCAGTGAGACTCACGTTTTGAGTTGTTTCGACTCGGGAAGAAAGACCAATGGTGGACCGAGTTGGAAGCCTGGGCGCAGCAAGCAAACTGGGTTGATCCGTTGAGAAAGACTAGCCGCCGTCGATGAATACCGACTAGCGGGATTACCCTTGGTTGCGGTATTGGAGGAAGTGATGACCGACGAGCAGTTCGATGAGTACTTAAAAGATCGCTACCAGGAACAGATCGACTACTACGGTTCGAAAGCCGGTTGGAACAAGAGAATCTACAACTGGTTTCAGTGGAGCGTCATTATTGTTTCGTCTCTCTTGCCGGTATTGGTTGTCTCAATCGATGCAAAGTACAAGTTGGTCGCGGCGGCGCTCTCGGTCGTACTAGCCATTGGCACGTCCGCGCTGAAGGCATTCAAGTTCCAGGAGAACTGGTTGAACTACCGTCAGCTGGCCGAAACGCTCAAGCAGGAAAAGCATTTCTACGACGCAGAAATTGGCGCCTATGCAACCGCGGCTGACAAGCGAGCGACGTTTGTCGACCGCGTCGAGTCCTTGCTCTCGCGCGAGAATGCGATTTGGACCAACGTGAATCAGCAAAAGGAAGAGCACGCGAGTAACGCCAGCAAACGCTAAGCGGGGTATTCTCGGCTCATGTGAAGAAGACGACACGCCTCCCCCGCGGAAAAAAACAGCCGTAACCAATCGCACAAAAGAGTTCTGACCGTACTCGACGCACGCACCAACTTCTTGCTACTTGTTTCTCTGAGCAGTCACCTCTTTATCCGTAGCGGCGTACCACAATCTCAAATTGCCATTCATCGTCCCGAAGGCCAGCATCTTGCCGTCACGGGAGAAGGTGATGGAAGTGACAATGGACAAATCTCCAGCGAAGTCCCGTTTGAATGTGGCCAGTTCCTGCCCTGTGCGCACGTCCCATAACCTCACCGTACTGTCATAACCACCCGAAGCCAGTGTCTTGCCGTCAGGCGAGAATGCAATCGAACTGACACCCTCGGAGTGTCCCTTCAACAAGACAGACTCCTGCGGCTTGCGAATATTCCAAAGCTTAACGTCGTTCAATTCGGCAATTGCCAACGCCTTGCCATCCGGAGAAAACGCCAGTGACTTGCCGTGAGACGACTCCGGCGGCATCGGCAGTTCTTTTCCTGTTGTCAGATCCCATACCTTCACACCTTCATTGCATCCTATCGCAAGCATATTGCCATCAGACGAGAACGCTGCGGACTCCGCGGAGCCGCAACCTTTTAAACCCGGAGACAGCGTTCCTGAGTCCCGGTCCCACAGTTTCAAATTCTCATACTGAACACCAATGGCAAGAGTCTTGCTGTCGGGCGAAAACGCTATGAATTGGACGGACCGTTCGTTATTGAGCGTGAATATCGGCTTTTCCAGCTTGTCCGTGTGTCGGATATCCCAAATCTTCACCGTCGCATCATCGCTGCCTGTAGCCAGCATCTCGCCGTCCGGCGAAAATGCCACCGAGCGCACGTTCTTCGTGTGTCCCTTGATCGTCGCCACTCGCTGACGCGTCTGCGTGTCCCAAAGGTCGACGGTATTGTCTGTTTCAGTGCTGGCCAGCAGTCTGCCGTCAGCGGAAAACGCAACAGAGTCAAGGACACCCCACGATGAGTACTTTGCGAATGGCAATTGATCCTGTCGCCAGCTTATGTCCCACAGCTTCACAGTCTGGTCGGCGCTCCCGGTTGCCAGCGTCTTGCCGTCAACCGAGAATGCGACTGAGAAGACATAGGCTGAGTGCCTCATGGACGTCGGCACTTCCTTTCTTGTACTTACGTCCCACAGTGTTGCAGTACCGTTATCATTTCCCAACGCCAGGGTCCTGCCGTCAGGTGAGAAAGCAACGGACAAGACAAGGCCTCCGCGCCTTTCTAGGAGTGTTTCTGTCGACGTACTCGTATCCCACAGCTTCACGATTTGACCACTTGCTACGGCCAGCATTTTGCTGTCGGGCGAAAATGCCATAGCATTTTGGACGGTCATCTGCGCCTTGAGCGGTGATATCGGCAATTCCTTCCACGTCCGCTTACTAAAGAGTTTTACAGTCTCACCATCTCTGACAGCCAGCGTTTCGCCATCAGGCGAAAACGCCACCGAATTGCAAGGGGACTGCAACGGCGTCAATTCGCGTTTCTCGGCTGTGTCCCACATCCTTACGGTCTCACCACCTGCCACAGCCAGCAACTCGCCATCAGGAGAAATTGCTAGCGATGGGTAAGAGGAATGGGCAACTTGAAACTCCGCCTTTTTCACTCCTTTAGCATCCCATAGTCTGACGGTCCCCCCACTCAGGGTGGCCAACGCTCCCCCGCGCGCAAACGCCACACCATGAAATAAGCCTTCCTCGACGTCAAGTAACACTGGTTCCCCCAGGCTGCCTGTGTCCCATATTGTCACCGTCTTATCACCCCCGGCAACAATGGATTTCCCGTCCGGGGAAAACGCCACAGCGGTAACGTAGTTTGAGTGCTTTTTTAGGGTTGTTGGTTCTTTGTGATTGAGATGCCAAAAGTGATACCACTCGAAGCCACGCAGATCGTCCTTTGGCTTGCCGGTAGCGGGCAGGTTGGCAACCAACAATTCTTTCATTCGGTCAAAGTTGTTCTCTTCATATGCCCGCTGCACGAGATTCGTGTTGGCAACATAGAAAAGTTGCCGGGTAATTTTTTCATTCTGCTGCGCTATCTCTTGCTGCTGGACTGCACTTTGGCGTTGGTTTTCTGCTTCGGTCTTCGCTTTCTCAGCTTCCAGTCTTTGGTGTTCTGCAAAGGCCGTTGCTGTCTCAGCCTTTTGCTTTTGTTGTTTGGCAATTGTCGCTTGCCCTTCTGCCTCCTGCCGAGCCTTTACCGCTTTGACGTTTGCTATTTCAAGTCCAGCTCTCTTCTCAAGGGCGTCTTGCTTAGCAGCGTCGGCTTCCTTTGTTTTTTGCTCAGCAATGTCTTTCTGCTCAAGGGCACTTTGTTCAGCAAATCTCGCGCTTTGTTCGGCAGCCGCGGCAGCTCTTTGTTGCGCGAGTGCGAAGCCAGCGGCCCCAAGGGCAAGCAAAAACAAAACGATCACGGCTGCTACGACCCGGCGAAGCCGTGACGCTGATTTTGCCGCCTCCTCGGCGCGTCGCTTTTGTTCTTCTGCCAGGGCCTGAGCTTGTTCGAGTTCACGTTGTTGCTGCCGCGCATGCAGGTCGACTTCTGCCGCACGGTGGTTCTCGCTGTCGTCGAGAAACTGCATCGCCTGATTAAATGCGTTCTCTATCTCACCCTGTCTTTGATTCGCATCCAAACCAGCCAAAGCGCTGCTCAAGCCCGGATGATAACGGCGCGCCCAGGCTGCATTCGGCTTATTCTGGTCGCGCCAATTCAAACCTAATTGTAAATCGGGATCGCGCCAGAGCCCGGCTTCTCCCTTTTCGTGCAGCATAGCCGTTTCAGCCAGTCGCTGATATTGGCGAGCAGACCGCGCCTCTTCGGCTACCCACTGTCTCAATCTCTCCCAGACGCGGATCAAACTTTCGTGCGAAATGTCGATCAGCGACTTGTCGTTGAGTTCCACTCCAGCAGGTGGCATCAAGAACGACCTGCCCGTTTGCCGGAAGGTTTCAATGACCACGATGGCTTCGGCTGCGGTGGTGCCGACTACGGCGCATATTTCGCCCAGCGTAGTCGGGCGGCGGATTTCGCGGTTGTCAGAACCTTTCTCGGTCAAGCACTTGAAGAGACACCCCGCCACCTCTCGGCTGCGGTCACCGGGCAGTTCATTGAATGCTTCATCGGCGTGCCGCGAGAGCGCTTCGGCCATCCCGCCGATGAATTGGTAACAGCAGAGATCGAGAGCGTCTTCGTCCTTATGAGTCTGGTGATCGTGGCTTCCGCGTCTCCACTCATCCCAGCTACGCATCAGCGCGTGCTGAAGAATGGGCAGTTGATCCTGGTCGTCTCCGACATCGTTCAGCAGACGATTGACCAGACGCGGTGTGATTCTTCCGAGGCCCACTGCGGCGGGGCCGGTGATCGCTTCGCGGAGTTGATCGCGCGTCAGGCGCGGGATCAGGTACTGGCTTTCGTTGATCGCTTCGGGAAGGTCCCAGAACTGTGAGCAATCACCCAGATAATCGGAGCGCATGGTCAGCACGACGTAGATCGGAACCTCGCGCTGGCGCGAGGCTTCGAGAATCAGCTTGACGAAGGCTGCAGCATCGTTGTGATAAGTGTCACCTTCCGACACTCTGGCGAACCGGAAGATCTCCTCGAACTGATCCACGACGACCAGCAGGTTTTCATTCTCCGGCATCACGGCCTGGCGAACCGCATCAACCAGTCCCAGGTTACCGCGCCGCAGAGTCGCTTCGGCGATCGCGGTCTGAATCGCAGCGTTCTCTTCGATCTCCGATCCAAACACGTCGCCGGCGTTCAAGGCCTCAGCCAGATTACCGACGGGATCGTTGCCGGGACGCATGATTGCGATCCGCCAATCGGAGCCTGCGCTGGTCATGAATCCGCCGAGCAACGTGGGCAAGAGTCCCGCGCGCACCAGTGACGATTTGCCGCTGCCCGATGTGCCCACGACGGCGAGGAAGCGCGTGCGGCCGAGCTTGCTGATCACCTGTTCGCTTTGCCCGTCGCGCCCGAAAAAAAGATGGCTTTCGTCAAACTCGAATGGCCGCAAGCCGGGAAAGGGATTCGCGGGTGCTCCGATCTCCGCAAAAGTGTCGGTGGTTTCACTTATCATCGTGACCCTCCATTCGCTTTGTTGATCTGTTCCAGGAACGGCTGAATCGCGCCGGGACTGAACTCGCCGTAGTTCTTGATAACCAGAGCTTCGAGAGTTCTGAAACGTTCCTTTGCCGGAAGCTCCGGCGCGGTAATGTAAACCGCTTTGCCGAGCAGCGGTGTCGAGCGGCCATAACCCGGGAGCTTGAGCAACTCGCGCAGCTTCATCCGCAGCCACCCTTCGCTCGCACGGCCCTGAAAGATCAACAGGCCGTCGCACATCAGCAGGTTGTCTTTATGGTCCTGTAAGACTTCGGCTTCGCTTCCGTCCAGCAATGGCAGCGCTACTTCAAAACCTTGCTCGAACAAGTAGTTCTGCAGCGGGTCTACCGCATCGACGTCCTGCTGATCGCAAATCAGATAGAGACGGACTGCGCCGGCAACTTCGCTCGCCACAGGCACGGGCTTTGGCTTCTGAGTGAGTTTAGTCTGAATAATCGTCTTGAGGTCTTCGAGTTTTACCTGTAGCAGTTCCGAACCGTTGTGAGAAGTAAAACTGTTCTGCAAATCGTCTATGAATCTCTGCTGGCGTTCGTCCTTCGATTGCAAACCGGGCGGCATCCATATCAATCTCGAGAACTCGGCGTCATCGCCGCGCTCGATGGCCAGCTCCTGTTGCAGCCGGACTACCGACCGGTCCGATTCCATCTCAGGGATAATGCCGTAGTTTTCGCCGACCAGGTGGACCGATAGCCGGCTGCGCTTTAGATACTCGCGAATGGCTTCTTGGATCGCGGGAGCTCTCAAGGGAAGCTCTTTGTCTGGAAGAATGTGATGTCCACGTTGCGTTAGCTCCCGCTTGATTTTGTCGCGCTGCTCACTGAGGTCATACGTTGTTTCTGCCAGATAGACGGCGGGTACGGATGATTCGTCCGCCAGCGGTCCCGCAGGAGGCGATGCCGCCGAAGTCTCATCTTCCGAGCGCAGTCGTTCAATTTGTTGTTTGATGTCCCAGGCCAGGTCTTCCAATTTTTCCCAATATCTGGCGTCGCGATTGGGATCGATCTCAGCGCTGAACTCACGAGCGCGGCCGGACATCTCGTCATACTCATAAAACTCATAGCCCAGCAGACCTTGAACTGCTGGTGGATGACCGTCGCGCTTGGTAAAGGTCTTGGCAACCTTGAACACTCTCGATTTACCGCTGAGTGTCAGACCTCCCCGCAATGTGGCGTTTCGGCAAAACTCACTGAGCTCTCTGAGACACCAATCAGATTTGAGGTAGCGGGGCGATATGATTGAAACCAGAAGCGCGACCTTGGAAACCTTCTCCTCCAGAATCTCGGAGAACTCATCGTTGCCCTGCAGCTTCGGGTCGCGCCATATCTTCGCCGGTTCACCTAGAAGCTGTGCCAGCCGTTTCCTCAATCTCTCATCGAGCAACTGCACCCATCCTCTTTGTCCTTCCGCAAGAGGTTCATTGTCGATGTGAGCGTAGCTGATGAATATCTCATTTTCGTATTTCATACTTCTCTCCGGGCGAGTCCTCACCGGGTCAGGACTGGCGGCCTTTTTGGAAAGCGGAGCCTGATGAGACCCGAGCGCCGTGTCCCATTCGAAGTGAAATGATTCTAACGCTTCTCGATTAGAGTGCAAGGGCACGCGCGGTAGCAACGACCACACTATGCGTTGAGCGAGAGATAACAAAGTTGTCGAGTTTAAGTTGAGACAGAGTATGCCGTAAGCAAACAACTTGATACCTGGTTTCAGTAGTGCGTCATTATTATTTCGGCCGTCTTGCCGAGGTTGGTCGCTTCATTCAAGGCAGAGTACACGTGGGTCGCTGCTGGACTTTCGGTGATATTAGCCATCGGCACGTCCGCGCTGAAGGCGTTCAAGTTCCAGGAGAACCGGTCGAACTACCGCCAACTCGCGGAGACGCTCAAGCAGGAAGAGCATTTCTACGAAGCAGAAATTGGCGCGTATGCAAACGCGGGTGACAAGCGCGCGATATTTGTCGATCGCGTCGAGTGGTTAATCTCGCGCGAGAACGCGATCTGGACCAACGTGCATCAGCAGAAGGACGAACCCGCGAGTAACTCGCAGAAGCGCTAGGAAGACAGTGAAACCAAAACATTATCCTTATCGTCATGCCGCGGTCGGCAGCATTTCCTTTGATGTGCCGGCAGGCCAGATCATGGGTTTCGCCAGGGGTTTCGCCAGGGGTTTCGCCGGGTTCTAGCCGGGCCAAACGCCGCCGCACACGTCTAGCTCTTCCAGAACGACTTGGCGACTTGCGCTGCACGCTTCTCGATAGTTGTTTCGGGCGATGTCAGTTGACGATGGTATTGCAACCAGTCGCACGCTTCCCGGAGAAAGGTCTCGAGGCCGATTTTACGCGGCGACACTGTCCCTGCCAAGTCGCCGCTGACAAACGTCTTTCCATCGGCGCTAAAGGCGACCGCAGTGATTCCGTCATTCCCCTTGAATGGATGTCCGATGGGTTTGCCATGCCGATCCCATAGCCGGACCGTGCCATCATCGGCGCCGCTGACGATCGTCTCACCATCAGGGCTAAAAGCGATACAGCTTACGTTGTCTTCGTGCGCCTTAAATACACGAATGGGCGCGCCCTGCCCATCCCATAGGCGCATCATCCCGCTCTCACTGCCACTTGCAATGGTCTGTCCGTCCCGGCTCACGGCGACAGCCTCGCCCTTTCCAGATGAGAACGAGGCGCCCAACGGTGGCCAAACCGGGGAACCCTGCAGATTCCACCGCAAGACCTTCCCATCAGAACCGCCACTAACGATCGTTTGCCCATTGAAGCTTACGGCGACGGACACGACTCGCCCATCATGACCTTTGGAGGTTTGTCCGATAGGTTTGCCTTCCTGATCCCAGAGACGCACGGTCCCATTCGCATCGCCGCTGACGATCATTTTCCCGTCGCCGCTTACAGCGATAGATGTGACCGGGGCAGTGTGATCCCCACCGAAGGGCTGATCCCTTATCGCGCCTTGCTGACTCCGCAGCAGGAGCTTGCCATCGGCGCGCCCTATTACAAGGAGTTTGCCATCGGGTCCTAAAGCAGCAGTCACGGTCGCAGCATCCGTGGCCGGCGCGTCATATGAGGCGTTGAGAGCATCCTTGACTGGCGCTCCATCCCGATCCCACTGCAATATTCGCCCGTCTGAGCCGGCAGTGACAATCGTCTGGCCATCGCCGCTAAACAGTACCGCGACGACCGGCCCAGCATTGCCCTTGGAAGGCTCACTCGGTGCGCGCTGCTCCCACAACCGCACCACGCCGCCGTCACCGGTGCTGACAATGGTCTTACCGTCGGCGCTCACGGCGACAGAATTGACGTTTCCGTCATGTCCTTTCAATGGGCGCCCAATGGGTTTTCCCTGCCGATCCCAAAGACGCACTGTCCCATCCGCGCCGCCGCTAACGATCGTTTGCCCTTCGGAGCTGACGGCGACACTGTTGACTCTCCCATCGTGCCCTCTCAAGGGTTTCTCAATAATGGGCCTGCCCTGCCTATCCCACAGGCGTACGGTCCCGTCATAACTGCCGCTAACAATCGTCTGTCCATTGGCGCTGATTGCGACACAACCCACATCTGCGTCATGCTTTCCAATCGTCTTCACTATGAGTTCGCCCAATCGATTCCACAGCCGCACTCTACCGTCAGCGCCGCCAGTGACTATGGTCTGCCCATCGCGGCTCAAAGCGATGGTGGGGAGTTGCGCCGCCTCGACAGCAACCCATTTCTTGATCAATTTGCCATTCCGTTCCGCGAGCCGAACACCGGAACCATCGTAACTGAGTACGGTTTGGCCATCGGAGCTTAAGGCGACCGACGAGAACATGCCTTCCGCAGCAAACTGGACTGGTGCGCCGCCGCGGCGATCCCAAATTCGAACCCCGTCAAAGCCCGCACTGACTATGGTCTGACCATCCGGGGTCAAGCCAACAGACCTGACTCTGCCCACATGGCCTTCGAAAGGATCACCAATCGGATTACCGTGTCCATCCCAAAGCCGGACCTTCTTGTCCCAGCCGCCGGTGACAATCGTCTGCCCATCATCGCTCATCGCGACGGAGGCAACGGTCTCTCCGTCATGTGCAAGCCAGGCATCGCGTTCTACGCCGCCCTCTCGAAGAAGTTGCAAGGCTTCAATAAAGCTGGACCGGACCTCGGGAGGGATGTCATCTGATGAAAATTGCCTTGCATCCCCGCCGCTTACAATGGCCGCAATCAGCCCTTCGGCAGGCTTGGTAGAAAGCAGATTCTTCGCTCCTACCGCAAGAGCTATACTCGCTTGTTTCTGTGCGTCTCTCTTCGCCACCAATGCCCACACGAGAAGTCCTGCCAGAACCGCAAACACGAAGAGAGTAAGGCCCGACCGCGTCCAGCGTCTGCGCAACCGTGCGGCTCCGCTCTTCTTCAAAAAACCCATGGCGCTCGTGAATTCGGGATGGTAGCGCCGCGCCCACACCTCGTTCGGCCGGTTCTGTTCATGCCACTTCAACGCCACCTGTAAGTCCGGGCCTTGCCAGAGCCCCGCCTCGCCTTCCGTATGCAGTACCGATGTCTGGGCCAGGCGACAGTAAATCTGCGCCGACTCGGCTTCCTGATCTGCCCAGATTTTCAACCGCTCCCACACCCGCATCAAGCTTTCGTGCGAGATGTCGATCACCGTATCTGTCTGAAGCGGGTCCTCGGCCGGGGGCATCAAGAAGGAACGGCTCGGCTTGCGGAACACATCGATCACTTCCGTGACCTCTGCCTGTGTTGCATCGGCAAGGGCGCACAATGTACCGAGAGTAGTCGGGCGTCGGACGCCTCGCGGGTCTGTTGCTTTGTCGGTCAGCGCCTTAAACAGCTTCTGGCAGATCTGACGCTGTCGCTCGGCCGCCAGTTCGGCATAAGCCTTCTCCGCATGCTGATCCAGCGCGTGGGCCATCGTGCCAATGGCTTCATACTGCGTCAGGTCCAGAACCCCGTCGCCTCGATCTTCGTTTCGCCACCGCGCCCAGGTGCGATTCAAGGCGTGCTGCAGAATCGATAGTTGATCCGGGTTGTCGCCGACGTCGTTGACCAGACGGGTCAGCAACACCGGAGATATTTCCGCCCCTCCCACTCCGACAGGCCCACTGATAGCCGCGCGGCGTTCATCTCGAGTCATCCGGGGCACGAGGTATTGCCCCGCGTTGATGGCCTCGGCCAGTCCGGTAAACTGGGCGCAGTCGCCCAGAAAATCCGAGCGCATTGTCAGGACAATGTAGATCGGGTATGTCGTCTGATCCCTTGCCTCCAGCAGCAGATTCACAAAAGCGGCGGCCTCTTCCCTAACACCGTAGGCATTCTCTTGCTGGCCGGCGTCCAATCGTCGGTAACGAAACAGCTCTTCAAACTGGTCCACCACCACCAGCAGATTGACATCCTTGTCCAACTGCGCTTGTTCGTAGATATCGATCAGCCCCAGCTTACTCATCCGCAACGTGGTGTCAACGATTTCGGCCAGCGTCAAGCCTCCAGCTTGATAGTCGCGGAACAATACACCGTCCTCGGCCAACGCACGCGCCATCGACTGCATTGAATCGCTGCCGGGCCGGAACTGGGCGATCCTCCACGCGGTGCCGGCGCTGGCCATCAATCCGCCGTGCAAGGCCGGCCGGAGCCCGCAGTTGACCAGGGAGGATTTGCCGCTGCCCGACGTGCCGACCACCGCCAAGAAACGAGTGGCCGCCAGTTTATCGACCATGGCGTCGACCTGGTTTTCCCGGCCAAAAAATAAGTACTCCTCATCTTCCCGAAACGGCCTCAGCCCCGGAAACGGGTTCCAGTGATTCGCCACTGCTGATGTGCTCATCTTCTCGCTCCACTCAAGTTCATGGCCTCCACAAATGGGGCAATCCGCGCGTCCGAAAAGTCTCCTAAGCCATTAATCAAGTTAGGCTCGTCCATATCAATCAGGTCTTCTTTATCAGTTGTCCTGGGATCGGCCACGTAGGTATAGCTAGCCAATAAGGGCTTCGTGCCCCGGTAGCCTGGCATCTTTTTCAGGTCATTGTCTATCGTGCGCTTCCATGCTTCATCGCCGGCCCCATAAAAGAGAATGACTGCGTCAGCGTTGGTCAAGAGCTGCTGGTGGTCCTCGCGCACCGCGGCAGCGTCGCCCTCAAAGACCGGGATGGCGACTTCGAAGCCCTGCGCTCGGCAAAACTTGCGAAGCGGAACCGTCGCTTTGCGATCCTTCTCATTGCAGATCAGGTAGATCAGCCTGGCGCTCTTCGCGGCGGAGGCTTGCTCTTCAGGCAACTGAGGCTCAGGCCTTTCCAGTTTCTTTAGCGTGGCGTGGATCGAGGCTTTCAGATTCTCGAGGTCCCCCGTGATCAAGTCCGCTCCGACCTGGGCCTCGGCATCCTGGTGAAGCGCGTCGATAAACGCCTGCTGCTGCGCGTGCTGGGATTGCGTTCCCTCGGGCGCCCAGATCACGCGTTTCAATGCGTCGCTCTTGCTCCGCTTCGCCGCAAGCTCATTTTGCAGCGCCGCTGCTGATTTTTGGCTGGGGCCGTCGGGCACGGCGCCATAGCTGCTGCCAACCAGATGGATGGAAAGCTTGCAGCGTTCCAGCAAGCGTTCGACCGCCGCCACATAGTCCGCCTCGTCGCGCGGCAACTGTTGATCCGGCAAGACGGTATAGCCGTGCCGTCGTAACTCGCCTTCCAGAATCTCTCTGGCCTGCTTCCGGTCATAGCTGCATTCAGCCAAATAGACGGCCGGTTTGGCCGTGGCTTGTCCGTCATGACCGCTGTCGCCGTTGTCGGTCTCCAATCTCTTTAGCAGTTGTGAGATATCCCACGCTAGTTTTCCGATCTTACGGTTATAGTCCTGGGCGAACGTCTCCCCGTAGGCCGAATCCAGTTCCAGCGGCGCCCCGTCTTCAAATGCAAAAAACTCATAACCCAGCACGTCTTTCACCACAGTTGGCAGCGACTCCTGCGTGTCCACCGGCGCTTTCAGCACCTTGAAGACTCTGGCTTTGTTTTCGATCACAATCCCGCCGTTTCGTTCCGCGCTCTTGCAGAATTCAGCTACTTCCCTGTTGCACCACACAGAATTGAGATAGCGGGGAGTCAGCACGGAAACGAGTACAGCGGTACGCTCGAAACGTTCGACGATTTCGTCGGCAAAGACATCGTTCCCTTGCAGTTTATTGTCTCTCCAAATCCGGACCTTGCCTCCAGTGCGCATGCTCAGGATCGCCTCCAGCGACATATGAAACCGGGTGATCCACCCCTTTTGTTCGGGTGTTAATGGCAGGTTGTCGATATGCGCGTAGCTGATGAATATGTCGTCTTTATACCTCATCTCAGCCTCCCACTGGCTTGAACGAACCGGGGTCCTTTATGGAGCGGGTTTGATTTTACCTGAGCGCCAAGTCCGATTCGAAGTGAGACGATTCTAACTGTTCGCGATTAGATTGCAAGGCCCGGCGCGGTAAGCGGCGCTACAGTACAGCGAGAGATTACTTTGCCGGAAGCTCAGACGTGGTAATGTAAACCGCTTTCGCCAGAAGCGGTTCCGCGTGGCCACAACCCGGCAGCTTGAGTAATTCTGAAAATTGAACCAGGGAAAATGATGAACCCGCGATTTGACGCTCACCCAATCGCGGGTTCAAGACTGTTCAGTGGCTGCAATGTGCCGGCGCGTGATACAGAACAGAGAAGAATCAAATATCCAGATTCTTCACATCCAGCGCGTTGTCTTCGATGAACTTTCTGCGGGGCTCGACCGCGTCTCCCATCAACACCGTGAACATTTCGTCGGTCTCCACGGCATCGTTTACCTGGACGTTCAGAATCGTCCGGCTCTCAGGGTTCAGTGTGGTCTGCCAGAGCTGCTCGGGGTTCATCTCGCCCAGCCCCTTGTAGCGTTGAATCGACAATCCGTTTTTGGCCGAGGTCATTATGTGTTCGAGCAGAGCCGGACGCGAATCTACTATCGTGTGCTTGTCATCTTCGGTGATGACAAACGGCGGACGCCCAAAGTCCTGAAGCTCTCCGTACAGGTGCACCGCTTTCTGGAACTCGACGTGAGTGGCCAGCTCCCAGTCGATAACGATCGAGCCGTTGCTGCGTGAACGCGTAACCGAGATCGCGTAGGTCCCGTGCTCCTCGTCTGCTTCAATTTCAGTTTCGTAGTTTTCTGCTTCGAGCGCCGCGGTCACCTTTTGCAGCAGCTTCTCCTTTTCGAAGACCTCGTGCAGTTTCGACGCGGCTTTGGTAGTCAGCAACCCGTCCGGTCCGGCGAGCGTGTCGATGACCGTGTCGACCACCTTGCGATCGTGCAGGCGACGTTCGAGCTTGTCCAGGTAGCTGTCGAGTTCGGCCAGCTTCTCGAGCTTCTTGCGCAGGTCGGCTCCCTTGAACTGAGCATCCGTAGCCTGAACCGTAACGGTGATGTTTTCGGTAGCCTTGCGCATCAAATACGTTTGCAGATCTTTCTCGCCGTGCATGTACTGTTCGTGCTTGCCCTTCTTGATCTTGAACAGAGGCGGTTGCGCGATGTAGATGTGACCGCGGTCAATGAGCTCGGGCATCTGGCGATAGAAAAACGTCAGCAGCAGAGTGCGTATGTGCGACCCGTCAACGTCGGCGTCGCACAGGAGGATTATTCGGTGATAGCGAAGCTTTGATACGTCGAAATCGTTCGCGCCGATGCCGGTGCCGAACGCGGTGATCATCGTGCGAATTTCGGAGTGGCCGAGCATCTTGTCATAGCGGGCCTTTTCGACGTTCAGGATTTTGCCTTTGAGCGGAAGGATGGCTTGCGTGCGACGGTCACGTCCCTGCTTGGCGGAGCCGCCGGCTGAATCGCCCTCGACCAGAAATATCTCACAAAGGGCGGGGTCCTTTTCGGAACAATCCGCGAGCTTACCCGGAAGCGACGCCGAATCAAGCGCGCCTTTTCGTCGAGTCAGGTCTCGCGCCTTTCGTGCCGCCTCGCGAGCGCGGGCTGCATCTATGGCCTTGGCAATGATCTTGCGCCCTACGGTCGGGTTCTCTTCGAAGTAATGCCCAAGGCCTTCGTTCATGAACGCTTCGACCTGCCCTTTCACATCCGAGTTGAGCTTGCCTTTTGTTTGCCCTTCGAACTGCGGCTGAGGCAGCTTGACGCTGATCACCGCGACCAGCCCTTCGCGCACATCTTCGGGAGCGAGCTTCTCGTCGTCCTTCTTGAAGAGCCCGGATGATTTCGCGTAGTTGTTGATCGTCCGGGTGAGAGCGGCTCGAAAGCCGGTCATGTGTGTTCCGCCGTCGACGGTGTTGATGTTGTTGGCGAACGAATGGACGATTTCGTTGTAACCGTCGTTATATTGAATTGCGATTTCGACCGCGAGCGGATCGGCCACCGTCGCTTCCCTGTTGAGATGAATCGGGTGCGGGTGGAGCACGCTCTTGTTCTTGTTCAGATGCTTCACGAACTCCGCGATTCCGCCCTTGTAAAAGAACTCGTGAGACTTCTCCGTCCGCTCGTCGTTGATGCTGATCCGAACGCCAGAGTTCAGAAAGGCCTTCTCGCGCAAACGCTGCGAAAGAGTATCGAAGTTGTATTCGGTTACTTCGAATATCTCGGAATCGGGTTTGAAGGAAACCTTCGTTCCGCGCCTTTTGGTCTTGCCGGTTGGCTGGAGCCGCGCCGCAGCTATGCCGCGAACGTACTCCTGCTCATAGGTCGTGCCATCCCTCCATATCTCGACGCGCAGCCACTCTGATAGGAAATTTACGACCGATACTCCCACGCCGTGCAACCCGCCCGATACCTTGTAGGCGTTTGAATCGAATTTGCCGCCCGCATGAAGTTTGGTGAGAACAACCTCGGCCGCGGATATTTTCTCCTGCTTGTGAATATCTGTCGGGATGCCCCGGCCGTTATCGATTACGGTTATTGAATTGTCGATGTGTATGAAAACTTCCACGCGGTCGCAGTATCCCGCGAGCGCTTCGTCTATGGAATTGTCGACGACTTCATAGACCAGATGATGCAGACCAAGCTCGCTGGTCGAGCCGATGTACATCGCTGGTCTTTTTCGCACGGCCTCACGGCCTTCGAGAACAGTGATCGAAGCCGCGCCGTACTCTTGTGGATTTGTGCTCACTCTAGTCTCCTTGAAAAATTTGTCCGCCAAACTTTAGTTTGTCGTTTTTTCCGAAGTTGTTGCCGTCTCCGTGACAAACTGAGGTTTGTCGGACTTCTCACTAATCGGTTGTCCGCGCTCCACGCGATAAGTCGAAGCGCGATCACGATAACGATTTGCGATTGCCCTGCGCGATGTGCTGACGAAGGTTTGAGCGCGTCCTTCAAGCTCCGAAAGCAGCGCCTCAATGCGTCCTCGATCAAGCTCTGCGTCGATATCATCGATCAGCAAAACGGGGCTTTCTTCGTAAATAGAATTGTAGATGGAAACCTGTGCTAAATCAAGCAAAAGTAAGGCACTTCGCTGCTGCCCCGCGCTCCCATACCGAGACACTTCGCGGCCGTCAGACAATATCTCCAGATCGTCGCGATGAGGACCAATTAACGAGTGTCCCGCAGCCATTTCCGCGGTCAGTCTCAGGGCCAAACGTTCGCGAAAAAGATCCGTGTAGTGGTCCAAATCACCTTTACCTTCGAGCTGGGAACGGTAACGCACGGTGATTCGCTCGGCTCCGAAGATCGCGCGGCCGTGATCGTTCTGATCCAGCACCTGATTCATTCGCTCGACGTAGCTCGCGCGATGATCGTGAATCGCCGCGCCCGTCTCGACCAGTTGCTCGTTCCACGCTTCGACCTGGCTGATGTAGCGGGCGGGGTTATCGCTTTCGCCCGCCTCGCCCAGCAACCGGTTTTTCTGTTTGATAACTTGATTGTACCGAGAGAGCGTATTGAGAAATCGAGGGCTGACAGCGACCGCGCCTCGATCGATGAAGCGGCGTCGCTGGCCGGGCTCACCGCGGATCACATCCATCTCTTCGAGAGAGAACGCAAACACGTCGAGGTTGCCCAGGTAACGCGTCAGCGCTTCCCGCTTGCCGTTAACGAATAGCTGTTTCGAATCCTGGCTGATGAGAAGTTGAATATCTTTACTCGAAGAACCGCGCGACGTTTCGCCGCGCAAGATGGCTTGCGGTTGATCGAACGCGATGCACTCGCGAAGCTGGCTAGTACGGAATGACTTTGTGTTACCGAGAATGTAGATTGCTTCGAGCCAGTTGGTTTTTCCCTGCGCGTTATCGCCGTAGAAGATGTTGAGTCCCGGTCCGAAATCCGCGAAGCCCTCGAGGTTGCGAAAGCCTGAGGCTTCGATCCGGGTGAGCAGCATGATCGGATGTTAGCACAAAGCTCCGACCGCCTTCATGCAGACCTAACTAATGACCCTTTCATCCCTAATTCAACGGCGTGGCCTGGTAGGCATATGCAATTCTTGAAGTGGGACTTAGGCCAGTGCTGTTATCAACGGGTTCAATTGAAGCAAGAAACCGGTTCGGCAAATTACCCGGCGTGGGCCCTTCCACGCCCCACACAACCTGCAATCGGCCTGTGCCGGCGTCGCCTGATAATCGAAGATCGTCTCGATTGAAATCGAAGGAATGAAATTCACCCGGCGGGATAATGATCGCGTCGCTTTGCGCAATCAGGTTGCCGCTCGTGTCCGAAAGCCTTACTCGCACGCGGATCGCCGCGTTCAATTGCCCGGCTTGATCGGGGCTGCAGTCAACATCAGGTTGGAAGCCGACTACTATCGGATTGACCTACGGGCAAACACTGCGCTTCAGCGCTCTGAACCCGACATCAAACAAATCAGCGACGAAGGCTACAATCCCGCCTGGTCTCCCGTTCTTCGGGTTCGCATTGCCCAGGGATGAGCGAATCATATATTTCACCCAGGCGTCGAGTGAACTCGATATCTGGTTGAGCGAAATCCAGTGATGACAGTTCGTCATAACACTTCCAATCGCCACCAGGTAGTAGGTCGGTTTATTATTCAAACTTCAGGTTGCTCATCACAATCTCCTCCCTAATGTCCGACAAGCTGCCAGCTTGTCGCCGTCTTGCCTGAAGGCTTGAACGAACTCAATACCAACCGCTACCTGCTTAAGACGACTGATTGACAATGGATAACTCCTGATATAGTTTTTGTCCGCGTCGGGTCAGTCGCTTGAGTGAACAAGATCGTGGAGCGGCATATCAGAATAGAAATCAAGGGCAAAGACGACTTCTGGGAACGAGCCTTTCACGTGGAGTGGGAGCATCAGTTTCCGGATCGAGCGTTGATACCCAGTGACGCGGGACAGTTCATTGCAAGTGCCGAATGGTTCGAAGATATGGAACGCGTGGCCGCCCAAACTTTTTGCAGGATCGTGCGCGCACCCGAGAACCCGCAGCGAAGACGTTGGATGAATTCGTTTATCCCGCGGCGCACGGGCCTATGAACTGAATCTCATGAACTGAAATGGCGTGGAGGCTCGATGATGGCGAACGAAAAAGACCAACTTAATCGTCGTGAAGCGATCAAGACGATCGGCGCAGGAGTCGGCGTGATAGCCACCTTGCCGGTGCTCGGTAGTGCCGCGCGCGCTCAGGAAATGGCTGCGCATGAGCACTCGCACAACGCGGGTCAGGCGGCCGCTCCTGCGAAAGCCCAACCACTGAAGTTCTTCACCGAAGAAGAAAACAAAACGGTGATTGAGATGTCTGAGCGCATAATTCCCGCCGACGAGAACTCGCCGGGCGCAAAGGCGGCGGGTGTAAGCGCGTACATAGATCTGATCGTCAGCGAGTCTCCGGAAGTCACCAGGCAGACCTGGCGCGAAGGTCTTGCCGCGATCAACAAGATGAGTCGCGACAAGTTCGGGAAAGCCTTCGCCGACTCGACGATGGATCAACAGATCGACCTGCTGAAAGAGATCAGCAAGAACGAGCGCTCACCACAGACCGTTGAAGAAAGGTTCTTCCGAACCATCAAGTACGCGACGGCGGACGGTTATTACACCTCCGAGATCGGTATTCACAAAGAGCTTCATTACAAAGGCAACAGCTACTTGAAAGAGTTCACCGGCTGCACGCATCCGGAGCATCAGTAGCAGAACGCGTCGGGCGCCTCCGGGATCCGAAGACCGGTTTCAACGCAGGTTTGAGCCAGTATCCGTCACTTGCGCCAGTGGAAAGCTAGCCACCGCAGCCTTGCAGGCCGCCTTTGTCGGTCGATGCAAATCCTCACAATCTAAGTTCAGGAGCAGGTTTCATGAAAGGCGTCATCAGACAAACCGCCACAACACTATCATTGTGTATTTTGCTGCTATCCGCGTCAGGCCTGGCGCGGCAAGCTGAAAGCAAGAGAGGCGTCACTCCGGAAGATTACTTTGCGTTTGAGTTTGTCAGTGATCCGCGCATCTCGCCCGATGGCAAGCTTGTCGCTTACGTCGTGACTACGGTCGATCAGAAGCAGAATCGCCGTCATTCATCGATCTGGATGACAGCAGTTGATGGGAGCCGTACGCCCTGGCAATTCACAACCAGTCCCCAGAATTCCAACTCGCCGCGCTGGAGCCCCGACGGTCAGTGGCTCGCATTCATCTCGTCGCGCGCTTCTGCCGAAGGATCGGCGACGCGAGCTGCAACCGAAAGTGCTGCCAGCGAAGCAAGATCTCAGGTTTGGGCCTTATCGATGAGCGGCGGTGAGGCCCGCCGAATCAGTAATCTCAAAAATGGTGTGAACAGTTTTCAGTGGTCCCCGGACGGGAAGCGCCTTGCGTGTCTCAGCCGCACCGGTCCGAGCGACGCGCGCACGGAGAATCGAGATCGTAGCGATGTTCGCCACTACTCTCACATATCTTACAAGTTCAACGACACGGGTTGGTTCGACGATCGCCGAGGTCATATCTGGATCGTCGATGTGAAGTCGGGCGCAGTTAAACAGATCACCTCGGGCGATGATTGGAATGATGCCGATCCGCAGTGGTCGCCCGACGGAACTCGGATCGCTTTCGTATCCAATCGCACCGGCAAGGAGTATGAAGAAGACCGCAACACCGACGTGTGGGTGATCGCGGCCGAAGGCGGGCCGCTCACTAAGATTTCGGATCACAGTGAAAGCGATAACAGCCCACGCTGGTCTCCCGATGGGAAGACAATCGCGTTTGTCGGAAGAGTGCGCGAAGACGAGCACCCGAAAATCTGGCTTGCGCCGGGAGTGGGCGGCGCGCCGTCCGTGCTCGCAGCCAGGAACCTTGATCTCATTCCAACCGATCTCGACTGGGCCGAAGCCGGCCGCGCGCTTTACTTCCAAACTGGTGTCAAAGCCGAGACGCACCTGTTCCGAGTCGACGTCGCATCAAAGGAAATCGTCAAAGTGACATCCGGCGCGCGTGCCGTGCGAGGCGTCGATCTTAACGACAAGACTCGAAGGATGGTCTACACCGCAAACGACTTCAAGCATCTGGATGATCTCTACGTTGCGGACATTTCAGGACAAAACGAGCGCAAGCTGACCAGGATGAATGAAGCGTTATGGCGTCAACTCGAACTTGCAGACGTCGAGCGCCTCACCTACAAGAGCGCCGACGGTTGGGATGTCGATGGCTTCCTTGTCAAACCGATCGGCTGGCAAGAAGGCAGGACGTATCCGATGATCCTCAGCATTCACGGCGGCCCGGCGGGTATGTACGGGGTCGATTGGTATCACGAGTTTCAGGTGTATGCCGCGCGGGGTTGGGCGGTCTTCTTCTGCAACCCTCGAGGCTCGACCGGCTACGGTGAAAGGTTCGAACGCGGGATCGTCGGCGAGTGGGGTGGCAAGGATTACCAGGACATAATGAACGGGGTCGACGCGATTCTTAAGAAGTATTCGTGGATTGATCGTGACCGGCTCGGCGTGACCGGCGGAAGTTACGGCGGGTTCATGACCAACTGGATAGTCGGCCACACAAACACGTTCAGAGCCGCGGTCACGCTTCGCAGTTTATCCAACTTCATCAGCGATGACGGGACTCGCGATGGGGCTTACGGGCACAAGCGCGATTTCGGCGGCGACATCTTCGAAAAATTTGATTTGTTTTGGGACCGCTCGCCGCTCAAGTATGCGAAGAACGTGAAGACGCCGACGTTGATACTGCATTCAGACAACGACTATCGCGTGCCAATCGAGCAGGGCGAGCAGTGGTTCCGCGCGCTCAAGCGCTTCGGGGTTACGACCGAGATCGTCTTCTTCCCGCGAGAGAATCACAACCTGACGCGCACCGGCGAACCGAAGCATCTGGTCGAAAGTCTGAACTGGCAGATCTACTGGTTCGATCGCTTCATCAACGGTAATGGGGCTGCGATAGCTCCTGACGCCCGGTGAGTCGCGGGACGATCCGGCTTACTCCAAGTCGTAATATCATAAAAACGGGACAGGAAGAATTAGGAGTAAAAGCCAAGCGGAAGTGTCATACCCACTCCGCTAGACACATGAGTGTCACGATCAATGACTTGGTGGATGAAAGACAAGATCGCCTACTTGGCTGACCTAGTCATTGGATTCGGCCTCGGATATGGGATGACGATTGCGGTGGGGTTATATCGCACGCGCGGAGTCACTCCCCGACGCTGGCGACGACTATGGGACTTTATCCAAGAGCATGGCCCGGATACATCGATGTTCGCGGCATTTGCGATTCCAGCTGCGGTGTTGGGTGGGTTGATTTGGTGTGCGCCGTTGCTATTGCTCCTCGACGTGGCATTCGGCGTGAAGTTCGACGGAGCGCGAAGGCTTACTTTTATTGGGGTCGCGATTGTTGCGACTTATGTCGGATATCTGTTAGCCATCGCATACAATCTTGTACGCGATACACGCACACGATGATGCTGAAAGTATTCGCCGCCGAACGTGACTTTCTGGTTTTGCTAAAGCGCGGGCTGATTGTAGAGCTATTGCTGCCTGACGTATACTTCCGATTGTCTAGATGAAACGACAGGATACGAATCCCATATGACAGTTCTCCTTGAGAAGGCATTTGCAGAAGTAGCTCGGCTCAGTGATCCAGAGCAGGACGCGTTGGCCGGTTGGATCCTCGAGGAAATTGCTTCTGAACGACGCTGGGACGATGCTTTCGCCGGGTCGCATGACTTGCTGCAACAGATGGCGAGCGAAGCGTTGGCCGAGCATGGTGCGGGCAAAAGCGAGGTCTTAGATCCAGAGACCTTATGAAGTCTCACACGACCGAACGCTTCCGTAAGCTGTTCAGAACGCTTCCAGATGAGATCCAGAAGCAAGGCCGCGAGGCATACCGGCTCTTCAAGCAAAATCCCCATCACCCGAGTCTGAGATTCAAGCATATTGTGGGCGGCGTTTATTCCGTGAGAATCACGCTGGACTATCGAGCTGTTTGTACTCGGGATGGCGAAGAGCTTGTGTGGTTTTGGGTAGGGTCACACCAGGCCTACAACAGGCTTGTAGCCCAATTGCGTCGTCGATAAATGCCAGAGATCAAATCGTCTCAAACAGAACAGCGTCCTTTGCGACCCGCGCGACGAGCAGCGCACATTCCTACAAGCGTTGCCAAATGCTTTGGCCTGATTTCGGCTGCTGCCGCGACTGTTCACAAAGTTATTTCGGAAGATCTCTATGACCTTGAGTAATGTGCCGCGCGGCGCGCTTGTCATAGTCGTACTGTTGCTCTTCGTTGGATGTCAGGAGACGTCGGCGCAAGATCTGAAACTCGTACCTGAACCCAAGCAGATCCAGAAGCTCGAGGGCACATTTGTCATCACATCCAAGACGCGCATCGTTATCAATACCGCGCACGCGGACGATGATCGCAACGCCGCAGAGACTCTCGTCGAAGAGATCGAAGAAGCAAACGGACTACGGTTAAACATCAGCAAGGCTCGCTCACTTCCCAAATCGGGCGCGATCTATCTCACCAGAATTGGCGACGATAAGCACCTCGCGGCGACGCTCGAAGCGAGCAAGCTTGCGATAGACGACAAATTCAATGACGAAGGCTATGTGCTCGACTCAAACAAAGATCGCATCATCATTGCGGCTCGCACAGGGTCGGGTGTGTTCTACGGTGCGCAGACGCTCAGACAATTAATTCATCGCGGCGAGCACAATCAAGGAAGCGTTCCATCCCTGACGATCAAAGATTGGCCGACCATGCGATGGCGCGGGGTCCACGACGACATAAGCCGCGGACCCGTACCCACACTCGACTACATGAAGAAACAGATTCGCACTTGCGCAGCTTACAAGTTGAATCTGTTCGCCCTGTACATTGAGCACGTCTTCGATTATCAAAGCCGCCCTCTGATCGGGCCAAAAGAAGGTTCAGTCACCGCCGCTGAAATCGAAGGGCTGGTCAGGTATGCAAAGCGTTACTACGTGACAATCCTGCCTGAGCAGCAAGCCTTCGGGCACTTGCATCACGCGCTCAAGAACGAGCTGTATACCGATCTCGCCGAAACGCCACACGGGCACGTGCTCGCGCCGGTGAATGAGAAGTCTTATGAGTTTATCAAAGACCTATACGCCGAGCTTGTGCCGCTCTTTCCCGGGCCGCTGTTTCATATCGGCTCGGATGAGACTTTCGAGCTGGGTCAGGGACAGTCGAAAGACCGCGTCAGGGAAGTCGGACTGGGTAAGATATATCTCGAACACATCAAGCGCATCGCCGAGATCATGAAACCTTACAATAAGCGGCTGATGTTCTGGGGCGATGTCGCGATGCACTATCCCGAGCTGCTTCAGATTCTCCCGAAGGATGTGATCGCGGTAGCATGGAGCTACGGCCCCTCTCAGAAATTTGACGCGCAGTTGAAGCCTTACAAAGATGCGGGTCTCGATTTGTTTGTATCGCCGGGGGCGAGCAACTGGAACCGGATCTTTCCAAATCTGGACACCGCTTTCATCAACATAAAAAACTTTGTTCGCGCCGGGCAGACGTACGGCGCGCTTGGAATGCTCAACACGACGTGGGACGACGACGGCGAGTCGCTGTTCGGCATGACCTGGCCCGCGATAGTGTTCGGCGCCGCGTGTTCGTGGCAACAGGGGGAACTGGGAATCGAGAGCTTCAAATCGAGTTACGACTGGGCGTTTTATCGAAACGACGACAGCACATTCCGCGACGCGATACAGGAGCTGACTCGTTCGCATTCACTGATGAGAAGCGCCGGAGCCGGCGAAGCTAATGATGACGCGTTCTGGGAAGATGCGTTTACGGAACTCGGCGCGAAGACTGCTGAAAAGTCCTTGCCCGCAGCGCACGAATTGCGACTGGCAGCCGAACGCGCGCTGGCGTCGCTCTATCGTAATCGCGGCAAAGCTCGAGAAAACGCGGACACGCTTGACTATCTGATCTTCGCGGCGTTGAGACTTGACTTGCTTGGAATGAAGATTCAATTTGCGAATGAGATCAGCAAGTATTATTGGGACGCCTATCTGAATATGAGCGACCGCCAGCGCGTGCGACGGGATCTGAATGAGATCACCGGCACCAACGCGCGGCTCGAGGATTTGCGCGATGCGACGACCCGGCTGCGCGGCATGTATTCGGAGTTATGGTTGAAGGAGAACCGCCCCTACTGGCTGGGGAACGTGCTGGTGCGCTACGACAATCTCGCGAGCCTGCTGCAATCTAAGATTCAGAGCGTTCAGGCCGCGAAACAACAATACTCGCAGCAACAGATCCTTCCCACGCCTCAGCAGATGGGATTCCTTATACGATGAAGCTGGTTGCGACGCGTCATGAACGCGGTTTGGCTTCGAGTTCCAGGTCCGGGTGTTCGGCTTCCACACGGCGCGACCTGAGTACGGACCACAGCTTCATTATTACGCCGTGCGAAGCGTAGGCGGTCGAGATCGCCAGCAAAAAATACTGCGAGTAAAACCAAATCAACATCGCAACCAGCGCCAGGCCGATAATCAATATTCGCGGATTGCGATTGCCTACTCCGACATTCTTAAAGCTCGAATAGCGCAGAGTCGAGATCATTAGAAAAGCGAGGCATGCCACCAGCACCAGTAGCGCAGTCGCATAAAAGTGCGGGCCTATCGACAACGACCAGAAGTGAGATTCGTTGGCGTAGCCGACCGGCTTTGGTCTGAAGTGAACGATCGAGGCGATCATCGTAGCGCCAACCGGTATCGGCATTCCCACGAAAGCTTTCTTGTCGACCTTGGGATTCTTGGGCGGGAGATTCGCGTGAGGACGGCGAGCCTGGACATTGAAGCGGGCCAGCCGCAGCGCGCCGCAGATAACAAACAGAAACGAAGCGGCCCACCCTATGTTGTGAAGATCCGGCACTTCGCCGTAACTCCACGCGAACGCAAGTACTGCCGGAGCAATGCCGAAGGAAATGACGTCGGCGATGGAATCCAGCTCCAGTCCGAACTCCGACGTGGCATTGGTCATTCTGGCCACACGGCCGTCCAGCAAATCGAATAACGCTGCGAGCCCGATCGTGATGGCCGCTCGATCGAAGTGCTCGGTAGCGGAGGCAATCGCGTTTGTACCGACGGCCTCCGACCCGTTGTTCAATCCTAAGAGGGCGAGCGCCCGGACGCCGGCTAGCGATTCCATCACCGAGTAAAACCCGCAGAAGATGTTCGCGGTCGTAAGCAGGCTCGGGATTACGAACACACCTTTGCGAAATCGCTGGCGCAGGCGGCGCGCCTGAGCCTCATCAACCTGCGTGTTTTGTGTTCGGTTCAATGCTGATCCTTTGGCACCGTCGCGCTGCCGAAGCGGCCAGATCCGACGCTCTTTGATCCCCGGCTGACCCGAACACTCGAATCGTGAACATCGGGTCGCAATACCTTCCGGCTGTCAGGAGAATTTGCGCCCTCAGGCTAAGAGCCGTTTATTACACAACCCATAATAGCTTGTCTAGCCGACCCAGCGAACCCCTACCCGGTACAGCGCGCGGCGCTATGGGGTGTGTGCGTTGACTCCCAATAGTGATCATGATAACGTCCCGGCAACTCGGGGAACGGAGCGTGTTACTTCGAGATATCGAATGCCCGGCGGCTCGTCGTAGCCATGCCGATTTAGCGTCCTCACCGAAGAAGGAGACCATCAATGAGCATTGTGGATTTCCTGAGTACAACTCAGTGGCTGTCATTGGGACCGGCGCCGATTAATGCGCCCGGTATCGGAATCGGGGTTGCCGCCGGACGAGTGGCCGCCGCCGCACCTGACCCCGCCCATGCCGACGTAATGTATGTAACCGGAAGCGGAGGCGGGATATGGAAGACCGGTGTGTGGAATAACGATCCTCCGATATGGTTGTCGCTGGGTGACGATCTGCCGAGCCTGAGTTTCGGTGGGTATCATTCGCTGGTCGTCCATCCTGCCAACAGTAAGCTGGTACTCGGCGCAGCGAGCGGCGTAGGCGCCGGATTGTTAAAGTCCAACCCAAGCACGCTGAGCTTTCAATTGCTGGGCAACAGCACCTTCGAGGGAGCAAGCCTGGGATCGATCGCGGTCGATCCTACTAACACCAGTGTGATGTATGTTTCGACCTGGAGCGGCGGCGTTTATAAATCGACCGATGGCGGGCTCACCTGGCAGAACCTCACCAGCGGATTCCACGCGGGAGGTGCCTCGGACGTAATTGTGCCCAAGACCGACCCGCAAACCGTTTATGCCGGTTTGGTGCCTAGCGGTGGATCGGGCAAGTCCACGGCCGGCGTGTACAAGAGCACCGATGGCGGCGCGCATTGGAAACTCATGAATGGTCTGGAATCTGGAACATCCGTGGGAGGGAAAGATGTCAACGGCACCTTTCAGGCCGCAATCAGGCTCGAGTCATCGTCAGTTTCCGGTACCGTTTATGTGGCGATATACACCGCCGATCAGTCCGGGAACCTCTTGATCAAACGATACAAAACAACCAACGGCGGCGGGAAGTGGACGAAGCTCGCTGCGTCACCGGGGAATCCCGAACAACGCCCCTGGCATTTCCTCCTCGCGGTGGACCCGAAGGATGCCAAGCACGTCTTTGCCAACGACGCGTATGCTTTATTTCAAAGCACTGACGGAGGTCAAACCTGGTCTTCGGCAGAGCCCGCCAATAAGATTGGCGACGACTGGGTAAACATGTCCTTCGACGCAAATAATCGCGGCGTGGTTACTTCCGATCAGGGCGTATATCGCGTGAAGCTCGAGAATAAGAAGTGGACCTGTTGTGATGGGAACCTGGGAGTCACGCAGTTTTATGATGTCACTCTCGATCCGACGAACCCCGACAAATCGTACGGCATCGGGCAGGATCAGCGGCGAGTCATGAAATACAGCGGCAGCATTGAATGGGATTACGTGCCGATCGGATCGGAGACCGGGAAGCTGCTGTTAGATCCCGGAAATACAAAGTTGCTCTACGTCTATAGCCCCCAACAACCCACCAGTTGGGTTTCGCGATCTAAAGATGGGGGACAGACCTGGACGACCATTCTAACAACGAACGACTTTCAGAAGAACGACTACGGACTGGCGTATTCCACTCAGAAGTCATTCGTAATGGATCCATCGAATTCCGCGCGGTTGCTCTTAGGATCTAACCAGGTATTGGAAACCAAAAACGCCAAAGCCGCCATACCGACGTGGGCCTCAATCGGCACTCCCAGCCCAAACCAGTTCATCACTGCGCTGGCAATCGCGCCTTCCGACGGTAAGACCGTGTACGCTGCTACCAAAGACGGGCACGTGTGGTTCACTGTGAACGGTGGCGCGCAATGGAAACAGCGAGACACCGGGCTGTTTGGAAACTCCAACGGTTACGTAGTCGACTTTAGCGTCGACCCTGCGAACGCCAAGCACCTATTCGCGGTCACGAAGAGCGCTGGAGCCGCGAAGGTCTGGCGCCTGGGACCAGCCAACGGATTCAGCCAATGGGTAAACATCACCGGTAACCTGCCGACCAATCTAAGTCTATCCACAATCTTCGTTGACTGGCAGTACTCTGTCCCGGCGCTATGGGTGGGCACCTCCAGAGGCGTTTATCAGTCGGTAGACAGTGGACAGACCTGGAACAAATTCGCGCACGACATGCCCAATGCAAACGTCACTGACCTCGAGAACTCGCCTTCGGTGAACGTCCTCGCCGCGGCTACTTCAGGTCGAGGGTTGTTCGAGATTCTCATCAAGCCCTCGAAGATCTCTGGAAGCGCTATTCAGAATCCCGGCAATGTGCCGATGGCCGGCGCAAGCATTTTTCTGGATGTGAACGGCAGTGGAACGTCCGACGCCTCCGAATACCATGCCACGACGGACGCGGGCGGCCACTACCAGTTTGGCAAGCTCCCGCCTGGCACGTATATGCCGCGCGTGGTTCCGCCCGCAGGATTTGTCCAGACATCCGCAAGCACAAAAAGCATTACAGTGAACGGCTCGAATGCGAATGCGGGAGCAATTGTAGTCCAGCATTCCAGCCAGATGTTTCAGGTTGAAGAAGCCGAAACCATTCAGCAAGTCATCCATCCCGTGCTTCCTGGCGGGATTGATCTTTTGGGTGGCCAGCCGGAAGATGCTCCTTCCAGCGCACCTGACGAATTTGACTCTCACACCGGCGCATCGACGCCAAAGTAGGAGGAGCACCCTATGGATTTGATCGAACGCGTGTTGCATATCTCACCAGATGGAGGCAGCGGACTTACTGAGTTTGCCTTCATGGCATTGCCGATGTTCGTGGCCCTGGCATGGACCCTGATCCGGTTCTCCTCGAAGACGCGGCGATCCCAGGAGAATAACTAAGACCCGTTGGTGTGTGCCTGATCACCACCCAGATTTGGATTGAGTCAAGAAAGAATGCTTGACACCGTTTCCGGGCTCAGTTTATAAGGCTATCCGTCTCGGTGAACTCACAACCCGCGCAGTTTCGAACGGAGGAATTATGAAACGCCCGCGACGACTAAGCCTTGGCCTGATCTCTGTCTCTCTTGTCATGCTCGCTTCATCGCTGGCGTGGGGCAACGGCTTCACGCTCGAGCGATTGCTCAGCTCGCCCTTTCCTTCCGAACTGATCGCTTCCAGGAATGGCGACAAGGTCGCCTGGGTATTCGACGCAGAGGGAAAGCGCAATATATGGATAGCCGAGGCGCCCGGGTTCAAAGGCCGGCAGCTGACCCGCTATGATGAGGACGACGGGCAGGAAATCACCGAGCCTGAATTCTCGCCTGACGGGAATTGGATTGCTTACGTAAGGGGCGGTCCTCCGAATACCGATAAAGTCGTTCCCAATCCGAGCAGCGATCCAGCGGGCGCGAAACAGGAAGTATGGGTCGCCAATGTTCGCACCGGCGCGTCGATGAAAGCCGGCGTTGGAACTCATCCGCTTTTTTCTCCCCGGAGCGACCGGCTCGTTTTCACCAACGAGGACCACTTGTGGTGGGTCCCCGTTTCAGCCGCCCCTGCCGCAAAAGGAGCCGCCGCAAAGCCAGTCGTTGTCCCTAAGAAACTGTTTGAGATTCGCGGCGACGTCGTTTCGCCGGCATGGTCTCCAGATGGATCTCAGCTCGCGTTCGCTTCGGGGCGCGGTGATCATAGCTTCATCGCGATCTACGAAAGCGGCCCGGCCCGCATTCGCTTCCTCGAGCCGAGCACCGATCGGGACATCGAGCCTCGCTGGTCTCCCGACGGAAAACGAATTGCTTACATTCGTCTGTTCAACATCAGCGACGCTCCATCGGTTGACCGAGAACGGCTTGTTCCGTGGTCGATCAGGGTCGTGGACGTTGCTACCGGCAAGGGCAAAGAGGTCTGGCGCTCCGGAAACACTGCGATGGATTCTTTCTCGCGATTGCCGCTGGGCGAAAACCTGTTGCAGTGGGGCGCAAGTGGTCAACTCGTTTTCGCTTCGGAGAAAGACGGCTGGGCCCACCTCTATTCCGTTCCTGCCACTGGTGGCGCGGAAACCGCGCTTACGCCTGGCAGCTTCGAAGTCGAAAATGAGGCGTGGTCGCCGGACCGGTCTTACGTTGTCGTGGCCTGCAATAGCGGTGATATCGATCATCGCCACTTATGGAAGGTGAACGTTGGCGGCGCAGCGCCCCAACAACTCACAAGCGGTCCCTCAATCGAAATGTACCCGGTGATTGTCAGCGGGGGAAAACAAATCGCTTTCCTGCGTTCAACTGCAACTGATCCGCTTCTTCCCTACATCGCGTCGTCTGAGCTGCAAGCGTCGAGAGGCTTGGCTCCACAGGCGCTATCGAGCAACTTTCCCGCTGATCAACTAACCACACCGGAGCAAGTCATCTTCAAGGCCGCGGACGGCACAGAGATCCATGGGCAGTTCTTAAAGCCGAAGGGCGCGGTGGGCAAATCCCCCGCCGTTGTTTTCATGCACGGAGGCCCGATTCGACAGATGCTGCTCGGCTGGCACTACAGTTACTATTATCACAATGCCTACGCGATGAATCAGTACCTTGCGAGCCGAGGCTACGCGGTGTTGTCGGTCAACTATCGGGCGGGCATCGGCTACGGGCGCGCGTTTCGCGAGGCAAAGCATCGAGGAGCGCGCGGCGCGTCCGAGTACCAGGACATCGTGGCCGCGGGCAAATACCTACGCTCTCGAAGCGACATCGATGGCAAACGCATAGGCTTGTGGGGCGGCTCGTACGGCGGCTATCTGACCGCAATGGGTCTGGCTCGAGATTCTGATTTGTTCGCCGCCGGCGTTGACCTTCACGGCGTTCACGACTGGAGCGCGCGTGTCGGAGGCCGGGGCGCAGCTGGAGCGGGTTCTCCAGACCTGAACAAGCTGGCCCGCGAGTCTTCACCGATCGCGTCAGTAGATAAATGGAAGTCGCCAGTTTTGCTTATACACGGAGACGACGATCGCAACGTCGCTTTCAGCCAGACGGTCGATCTGGTTCGCAAGCTCCGCGAACATCACGTCGAATTCGAAGAGCTGATATTCCCCGATGAGGTCCACGATTTCCTCCGGCACCAGGATTGGCTGCGAGCCTATCACGCGGGGGTCGATTTCTTTGATAGGCACTTAAAGTAATCTGCTTTCTTCAATTTGGAATGATTGAAGGCCGCCCGACGGAAGTACTTTCGTCTCGATCGGTCCTCTCTACTCTAAAAAAAGATCTTCCCGCGCGGAAGAAACCGTCCCACCTTGTGTCTAACAATAATGTGGCACTACTGTAATGCTAATGAGTATACGGGAGAAGCAGCCTGATTCCGACGAGCGTGAGCTTGTCGATGCGGCGCGCCGCGAGGATCGGGGGGCGTTCAAAGCACTGTATGACCGTTATCGCGACCGAGTCTACAATCTCGCGTTCTACTGGTTGGGCGAGGCCTTGTGGGCGGAGGACGTGCTGCAGATTGTTTTCATGAAGGTCTACCGGGGACTGCCCGGTTTCCGTCATGAAGCCTCGCTTTCAACCTGGATTTACCGAATCGCGCTGAATGAGTGTCAGAATCAGCTTCAGCGGCGCGGAGCGAAACATGTCCCACTGGACGCGATATTGGGTAGCGACGAGGAATTTGATCCCGGTATGTTGCCCGATGCCGAACAGGTTGACCGCGAACGCCGGCACATACTTCGAAATGCGGTGATGGATCTGTCACCAAAGCTCCGAGGGGTCGTGGTGCTGAAGTATGTTGAAGGGCTTTCCTACGATGAGATCGCTCAAGTGTTGGAGTGCGCTCCCGGAACCGTTGCGTCGCGGCTTAATCGCGCCCTTGCGGAGTTGGAAACGCGACTGCACCCGCTTAGAAGGATCCTTTGATCCAGGTAGTAGCGAATTCAAAACGAGCAAATTCCTTACTACAAAGCTAGAGAGGTAACACAGATGAGATGCTGGCGTGTCAACCTTCGTCAAAAGTTCTCGCTCTACTTGAACGGCGAGCTCTCACAATCCGAAGTCAAGCGTGTCGAAGATCACCTGCTTGACTGCGCATCCTGTCGAGCGCGGTTTGCGCAGCTTCGTAGCGGGCATCGCATGGCCCAGCAAATACCGCGGTTCACTCCGGAGCGCGATCCGTGGGCCTCAATCGAGGCAAGCCTGAATGCTGAAACGAACACAGAACCGACGCCAATGTCCGAGCCGCCGCCGATTGTCCGAGGGCGACGGTTTGCCATCAAGCCTGGCTTCGCACTTGCCGTGATAGGAGTCGTCGCTCTGATTGCCGCGTCGCTAATCGCGTCAGGCAAGCTAGCGCCCGGACAGGAGCGAACGGGATCGCTCATCGCGGATGCGCTCGACCTTAGTGAATTTCGCACAGTGAAAATCGCAGACATGGAACGAAACAGACAGCCGCATGTAGTTGCCGAGGGGTACGTATCGGAGGTCCGGGTAAACGGAGAGGACGGCGATCTGAGCTTCAAGCTGGTCGATGATCCTCGTGGCGCGGGTCCGTTCATAATCTGCGAGATCATCGATCCGATCAAGTTGACGCCGCCATCAGTCGGAAGCCTTGTGCGAGTCTACGGTGTTAGCCGCTATGACGGACAGGTGGATCATAACTGGTATGAGGTTCATCCGGTGCTCAACATCGAGGTGATGCGACGGTGATGGCTACAGCACCTGGAGGCGAGCAATCATTGCTTCGCACCTGCTTTAGGTTTTGGAACGGGTCCTGACTTGACAGTAGCGCTGTCGCTGATGCGGTCGACGACAGTCCGGGGCAGCGCTAGTTTTTCCTTAAACACCATTCTTCAATTCTTTGTTGCGGTTTGCAGTTCCACAGGGAGGTAATCGTGGAAGAGAGAAAGACGACGGTCTGTTTTGCAATCATCGTCTTGTTGACTTTGGTTTCGACCACTCGCGCTCAAACTAATACGGCAATCATTCGCGGTACGGTCACCGATAAGACAAGCGCCGTGGTGTCTGGCGCGAAAGTGCGCTTGACCAACCCAATAACGAACTACTCGCAGGAGGCCACTACCGACAGCCTTGGCGCTTACAGACTGATAGACGTGCCTTTCAACGATTATGTACTTACGGTCGAAACGGCCGGGTTTGAGCCTTCAACGCGAGAGGTGGTAGTTCGGACCAACCTAGTGCAGCAGATCGACGTTCAGCTTGGTGTCGCACCCATTCGCCAGGAAGTGAGCGTATCGCCTGATCACGAGTTGCTTGAACCAGAGAAGACGGCGCCGACAACCGTAATCGACAAGAACCGCATCCTCAGGTTCCCAACCTCTCAACCGAGCCGGAGCGCTGAAAAGATTATCGCTACCGCGCCTGGTTGGACCGAAGATGCAAACGGCCGCCTTCACGCGCGTGGTATTGAGTATCAGGTTCAATATTCAATCGATGGTATCCCCATCACCGACACAATCGCGGATACTTTTGCGAGTTCGCCGGACCCTCGTAATTTCCGCTCAGTTGAAGTGTCGACCGCGAATATTCCCGCGGAGTACGGTAACAAGCTCGCCGGGATCATCGCAGTCACATCGCGCTCGGGGCTTGAGATTCCGAACGCCGGAAGCGTGACGCAATCGGGCGGAAGCTTCAATACTTTTGAGACGTCCTTCGACGTCGGAGGCCATACAAAGAAGTTTGGATATTTCATTAGCGCCGCAGGATCTACGTCGGATCGTTTTCTGGACCCACCGGCAATTGAAAATTTTCACAACAACGGGCGTGCGATAAAGGGCTTCTTCAAATTCGACTACACTCCCAGCGAGAAAAATCTCTTCCGCTTGAATCTGTTCGCCGGCGACCAACGGTTCGATGTGCCCAACCTTCCCGACCAGCAAGACGAAGGGCAAAACCAGCGAAGAAAAACGAATGACAACATGGCGTCGTTCTCGTGGGAGCACATCTTCTCGCCGAACCTTGTGAGCTACATTGCGGCGTATGAGCGATACAATGCGGCGAAGCTGCGCAGCAACGCGGCAGCCGCTCCGGTTTTCGCAGAGCAATCCCGTCATCATTCAAACGATGGCTTGCTGGGCTCGCTCACCTGGCACAAGAGTCGTCACACGATCAAGGGTGGATTCGAGTTCACACGCTTCCCGGTCACCGAATCCTTTACGTTGTCTATAACTGATTTAAATGACTTGCTCGGCAAACAGCCCGATCTACCCGAAGAGGCTCAGCAATTCATTTTCCCCAATGCCTTCTTCTTCAACGATCATCGCACCGGTTGGGAAGCGTCCGGCTACGTTCAGGACCACATCACCGCGACGGGCAATTTGACTTTCGACCTGGGCGTGCGCTTTGACAGTTATCATTTTCTTATCGAGAAGAACTTTGCCAGCCCGCGTCTTGGCGTTGCTTATCGAATAGAAAAGACGAAGACGGTTTTGCACGCCGGCTACAATCGCTTTCTTCAAACGCCGGCGCTTGAAGATCTGCTTCTTTCTTCTTCCGCAGACGCGCAAGTCTTCAGCCCGGGCGGCGAAGGAGAGATGAATGCCTTCGGACGGCTGACGAGATTGAATCAAGGGTTAGCCACGGCCGGACTAGAGACGGGCGATCCCGAAAAAGGCGCGCCCGTGGGTCCAAGTCGCGAATGGCAAGTCAATGGCGGCCTTCAACAACAGATGGGGCCATACCTCAGATTCGACGCAGATTTCTATTATCGCCGATTCAAAGACTCGCCCGACATCGCGAACTTTCTCGAAACTGGAATTGTCTTCCCGGTCTCACTCGCTCGCAATCGCTCGAAAGGAATTGAAACTCGCCTGGACCTTGTGCGGATCGGCGGGCTATCGGGCTTTGTGAGCTATACGAATTTGCATCTCTATGGATTCGCGCCGATCACGGGAGGCTTGTTTCTGGGCGAGGCGATTGACTTGAGCATGAGAGCGGGCCAGCGAGTTCACAACGAAGAAGACCAGCGCAACACTGCGGTGTTCCAACTTATGTACGACCGGCTGCCGGGAAGACTCTGGATGGCTTTTGGCGGCCGTCACGACAGTGGCTACTCCGTCGAGACTGAACCTGGCACGAGCGCTGCAGACTTCGCCGATGAGTTTTCTGAAAAGATTCTGGATCGCGTGAACTTCGATCAGGGTTTTATCAAGCCGCATACGATTTTGGACTTTTCAATCGGCCGAGATTTTCGCCTCAACGAACACGTCTCGCTCTCAGGACAATTCAACATTCAGAACCTGGCGGACACGTTTTACCTGATAACTTTTGAAAGCGTGTTCTCGGGCACGACGATTGGCCGGCCGCGGAATTACAGCGGCCGGCTTAGCTTCAACTTCAAGTGATCATTCCCGCGGGTTGTAAATAGTGGCTCGAATCATATGAGGCACTGAGCGGCAGAGTCACAATTAATTAACTCAAGGAGGAGCGCATTGGAGCTCACGCAATGCGAACAGCGATATGAGAATAAGAGGCATTCAAAACAACAGCGTAAGTAACAAGAATTGTTTTGGTTCGTTCGTTCGACTCGCCTCTACTTTCATCACAGCGTTGCTCGTTAGCACTCAAGTCGTGTTTGTCACTGCGACCTCGGTCGCCGCGCAGACGCCTAACACATCGACGATGATCGTTACGGTGGTGGATCAGAGCGGCGCAGTTGTGAGGGACGCTAAGATCCTGGTAACGAACACCGCGACCGGCGCCGTGCGCGAGGCAGTGTCCGGAGACGACGGCTCTGCTACGATTCCGGCGCTCTCCCTGACCGGCGAGTACAGGGTCACCGTCGCCATGACGGGATTTACTGCTGAAGACGTCACCGGTCTCACGCTACGTGCAGGTGAAACCGCGACTGTTAAGCTCAAACTCGTCGCCAGTGGCGGCAAGAGCGAAGTCACCGTCTACGGCACAACCGAGGGCGTGCGCGCGAATCCGCAAATCGGTCTCCCGCTTGGCAGCAAACAAATCGACGAGACGCCGATCCTCGGCCGTAAAGTGACATCGCTGCCGCTTCTCAATTCCGCGTTTCGACAGGGTAAGGGGACGGGCGATCTCTTCGTCAACGCGACGTACTTCATCACCGGCGCGGGTTCACGGCGTACGACCACCTTCACTATAGACGGCGCGAACAACGATGAGGGGTGGGGTCGCCAGACCGCGATCGCGACCGTGCCGATCGGCGCAGTACAGGAATTCGCGGTTCTTACGAACGCGTTTTCTGCCGAATTCGGCTGGACCGCCGGCCCTGCGTTGAACATCGTCACCAAGTCCGGCACAAACGTTGTTCATGGAGAAGGAGTCTTTTTGTTCCGTCCCGGTGATTGGCAGGCGGATACTTTCTCGACCAAGAATTTCTGCCCGCCGTCCGTGCCGACCTGCATTTCGCCCAGCACGCTCCAGGCTATAAGCCCGGTTGACATTCCGGATGCGCTGAAACAGTACTCCGGCTCGATCAGCGGGCCGATGATCAAGGACAAAACGTTCTTCTTCGCCACCGCTGACTACACCCGGCAGAATCGAACGACATTCCTCTCCCCCACTCTCCCTGCGTTCGTGTTGCCGAGTGACGGCCACCTCGACTTTACGGGTCACTATCGCCAGACGCTCATCGACGCGCGGCTGGACCACAGGCTGACATCAAACCAGACGTTGATGTTCCGAACGAACATCGATCGGTTTGACGATGACAACCCACAGGACGCGGTTGGCGGCACGAGCGCACCAAGCGCCGCGCGCCGGTATGCGCGCCGGGCATGGACCACTCAGCTCAATCACACAGCAGTCTTCAACCCGCATCTTCTCAACGAGGCCCGGTTTTCGTACCTCCATGGCGATCCAGTCACTCTCTGGGAAGCTCAGGTCCTCTCGACCACCTACACACGTAGTGGGAGCGTGCCATTCACCATTGGCCAGTCGCGATCCTCGAACATCTTTAGTCATCAGTTTCAGTTCTCGGATACGCTGTCGTGGTCGCTTGGCAAGCATTACCTCCGCCTCGGTGGAAGCTTGGTCCATCACACCTCAGGAGGCACAGGCAGCGAGCCCGGCACCGCGGTCCTTGGCACGTTCACGTTCAAGAGCACGACGACAGCGCCCTTCGGTTCATTGACACTGGGCGACGTGCAGAACTACACGCAGCCGATCGACTTCGGGATCAACAGCTACGAGCTGCCGCAGTGGCTCCTGACCGGGTTCGTGCAGGATAGCATCCACTTGCACCCCGACTTCACCGTCGACGCCGGGCTTCGCTACGACCGCCAGACTCTGACCGACGCGACGAAGAACTTCGCACCGCGTGTCGGTTTCGGTTGGCATCCTGGCGGTCACTCGCGTCTGTCAATCCGTGGCGGCTACGCCATGTATTACACGCAGATCAGGTCCAATCAGGTAGCCGGCTACCTGGTGAACGGGCTGGACGGATTGACGACCTACACTGCGGCTGCGGGACAACTCGGCTTCCCGACCTGCCTGACTTGCGCGCCGGTGAACGTTGATCCGAAGACGCTGCCGGCTTCACAACTGCCTGCACGCGACATCACGATCATCGCGGGCAAGCGCTCTTTCTACCAGGCAGTTCGCGAAGTTCGGTCTGGATTTCAGCAAGCTGCCGAATTATCCGGACAGCTTCGGGAATCCCCGCAGCCAGGTGTTTTCCATCGGCGCGGAGCACGAGCTGATAAGAGGATTGGTAGCTGGCGCAGATTACGTGCATCAGCACTGGACAAATCTGGATCGCACTGTTGACTTGAACTCCCCCTCGCTATTCGATCGCACGGCGCCCGGGCAAGTTAGAACCGTGGCCACCGCAAACGCCACACGTCCAATCCTGCCGGTCGCGGGCGGCATACGTCAGGTGAGCACGATAATGAATCTCGGCGTCGGCGATTATGATGGATTGCAAACGCAGATCAGCTATCGCGGTCACCCGCGTATTTTTGCCCAGCTCAGCTACACGCTGTCCAAGGCGACGAACAACTTCGAACCGGACGGCAATGGCATTAACCCAAACCAGGGCAACATACTGCGCCTCGGTGACCTCGACGAACGAGGACCCAGCGTAGTCGATCAGCGTCATCGCGCGGTAATCACGTTCAGCTACCGGTTCCCGTACAACATCACTGCCGGTACGCTGACAACGCTCGCTTCATCGCGTCCGTTTAATGCAACCACGGGCGTTGACAACAACGGTGACGGGGCGAACAACGATCGCCCGGTTGTCAACGGAGAGGTCATCAAGAAGTCGGCCTTCCGCGGAACCCCGACCTCCGACGTTGCGACGTTTATCGAGGGTCGCATCAAGACGTCAGAACGCACCAGCATTCTGCTGAGGTTGGAGGGCTTCAATCTCCTCAATCACGGAAACTTCCTTGGCCGGGGACAAACGACGTACGGTGACACCGGTACCATAAACCCGACGTTCGGTCAGCTCGTGAGCGTCGGAACGACTACTAACGCGATCCCGGCGTTCGCAAATGTCGATCCGCCGCGGATGTTCCAGTTGCAAGCCCGGTTTACCTTTTGAGAGTGAGGCTGTAGGGCGGAGACGTCGGTCGCCGTCCGAAGAAATTGCTTCTAACCGTCGAAAAAGTTTGCAAGCATTTTGGGTCGCGCGCGGTCCTCGACAACGTCAGCGTCGCGGTTCGCGAGTCCGAGGTGTTGGGGTTGATAGGCCCGAACGGCGCCGGAAAGACGACGCTGTTTGAATGCGTCGCCGGACTCTTGCCTTCCAATGGCGGTACCGTTCGCTTCAAAGATGAACCTCTCCCCCTCGCGCGCCGCAAAGAGGCGCTGTTCTACATGCCCGACGGAATACACCCGTGGGCTGATCAAACAGTGAAATGGGCGCTTCATTTTTTCGAGAAGCTATATCGCAGCTCAGACGTCAAGGGATCATCACTCGTAGAACCGCTTAAACTCGAAAGCCTTATGAAGTCGCGCATCGGCTCGCTTTCAAAGGGCGAGCGCAAGCGCTTTCTGCTCGCGCTTGGGCTGCTGACGCCGCAGTCGTTATTGATGCTCGATGAACCGTTCGACGGCCTGGACCTCCGGCAGACGCGAGATGTGATGTCGCTTCTCAAGGATCATGCGCGGCGCGGTCGCACGCTGATGCTTTCGATTCATCAACTCGTTGACGCCGCTCGCGTCTGCGACCGATTGGTTTTGTTAAGCGAAGGAAGAGTCGCTGGCGAAGGAACCATCCCCGAATTGCAGGTGAAGGCTGGTCTGGCAACGGGCGGACTCGAGGAGGTATTCCTTGCGCTCACCTAGATGGTTGCAACTCGCAGGCAAAGAGTGTCGCGAGTTGTCGGCGTCGCGCGCGTATTGGCTTTTGCTATTGATGATCGGGCCGCTCGTTGGACACAGCTTCATCACTGCGGTCGATCTTTATGCCGAAGCAAGCGGCATTGGGGGCGGACCGGCGGCGCTTTCACAAGGCTTGACGCCGCTGGACGGCATACTCGTTCCTACTTTTGGAGCCTACGATATTGCAGTGACGCTGCTCTTCCCATTCGTTGCGATTCGTTTGATCGCAGCCGAGAAGGAGAGCGGAGCAATGAAACTTCTGCTTCAGTTTCCACCGCCTCTCGCGACCAGCGTGGCGATGAAAGCGATGGTTCTGCTGCTCGGCTGGCTGGTTGTGTGGATTCCCGGACTCGTCGCAATTGCACTCTGGAAGTCCTACGGCGGCCACTTGTACGCGCCGGAAACGTTGAATCTCCTGTTTGGGCACTTGTTGCGCGTGGCGTTGAGCGGGGCAGTCGCGGTTGCAGCGGCGGCAGTTGCCGCGAGCGCCGCAAGCGCAGCCATCGCGACCCTCGGATTCACCGTCGGCACGTGGGCGATCGACTTCATCGGCGCGGGCCGCGGTGGATGGACACAGGAATTAGCGGCTTACACGCCGACAGCTGCGCTGCGCACGTTCGAGCAAGGGCTGCTTCGGCTCAGCACATTGGTCGTGATCGCGGCGCTCGCAACTGGAGGCTTCGCGTTGGCGGCCGTTTGGCTGCACACCGGCCGCAGTTGGCGTTATCGCTTCATGGCGACATCTGTGGTGATCATCACACTGATGGCTGCAGCGATCGGCGGCGCACGATTGAGGTCGAGCTGGGACTTGAGTGAGAACCGGCGCAATTCGTTTCCGCATGCGGATGAAGCGGCCTTGAAACAAATCAAGGAGCCCTTGAGAGTAACGGTTTATCTATCGGCGGAGGATCCGCGCTTGACCGACCTCGATCGAAGCATCCTGAGCAAGCTCGGGCGGCTTCTTCCGCGGGTCGACGTTGACTACGCTGCAAGCAGCCGCACGGGTTTGTTCGAAGGAGCCGAAGAGCACTACGGTGAGATATGGTACGAGATGGGAGGGAGAAGAATCATGAGCCGCTCGACGACCGAGCCAATAGTGCTCGAGCAACTCTACGAACTCGCCGAGGTCAAGCAGCCCGAGCGCGCCGAGACTGAGGCGAACAACTTCCCCGGCTATCCGCTGCCTGCTCGCGCGAAAAGCGCGCCGTGGATCTTCTACATTATTTTCCCGGTAACAACGATCCTGGCCTTCTGGCTTGTTAGAAAATGAGAGGAGCTGACATGAAATTTCGTTTGATCGCCGTCGCAGGACTGATGATACTTGCGCTTGCCGTTTATGTAGGGGCGCAACGCACCAGGAAATCCGCCGGCAGCTCAAAGAGCATCCATATCGATTTGTCGAAGGAGAAGGCCGGCGGCGAATCCGCGAAGTTCCTGTCCGTGGTCGGCAACTGGTCGATCGTTCAGGACGGGGACAAGAAATGTCCGGCAGTTGACGGCCGCCAATGGATGCGAGGTCAGCCGGCTGGAGGGCTCGCTGAGAAGGCGCGTGCGATCTACGGCTCGCGTCACGAAGAGTTCATCGACAACGTCAAGGCCTTCGCTTACTTTCCTTACGCGGTCGCCAAAGACATCGACAACTTTACCAACGGCGAAATAAGCATTCGCTTTAAGCTGATCTCCGGGCAGCTCGATCAATGCGCGGGGATTCTGTTCAATCTGAAACCAAACGGCGATTACCTGACAGTGCGATTCAATGGAAAAGAAGACAACCTGGTCCTATGGACTTTCAACAAGGGCAAGCGAAGCTTTGTAAAACGAGGATCGGAGAACATGCCGCTTGCGATGAATCAATGGCACGCGATAAAGATCACAGTCAACGGCCAGAGACTCGAAGGATATCTGAACGGAAAGCTGCTCCTGCAGTACGACCTCGCCGAACCCGTGACCGGCAAGATCGGTGTATGGTCAAAAACGGACAGCGTTAGTTACTTCGATAACTATACTGTAATGCCTGCTGCTAAGTAGAAGCGAGTGAGCGGCGTTGGCGCGGCGCTCCCATCCGAAGGGAATAGCGGATTACCGTGCTACTTCGCCTCGTACTTGAGAACCGCCCCGCCCAGCCCAACCGCCCAACCCGTACGGTTGTTTACGAACACAAGATCTATCAGCCGGGCGGGGACCGGCGTTCCTGCATCGATCCAGCTCTCTCCGGCATCGGGCGTGTAAAGGATCGCGCCCTCCTCGCCGATGGCCCAGCCGTGATTCTTGTCAGTGAAGACGATGTCCTGCATCTTAAACTCATCTTTGATCTCGTACATCTTTCGCCAGGTTCGTCCGCTGTCGGTGGTCCTTGCGATACGCCCGCTGCGCCCGACTACCCACCCGTCGTTTTGAGTAGTGAAGAACACCGATCGAAACACGTCTTCGGGGAGCTTCGTCTGGACCTTTGTCCAGTTTAGTCCGCCATCGCTGGTTCTATAAAAACTCGCGCCCATGGTGCTCACCCACGCGTGCTCGGTATCGAGAAAGAACGACGCTGATGCGTTCTGATCGAACGGATATTTGATCTCGTTCCAGTTCTGCCCGCCGTCGATCGTGGTGAGAAAGATCCCCGGCTGTTCCGCGAATTCGTCCTTGCGTCCGCCGCCCCAGGCCCATCCGTGCGAGCCGTCAATGAAATGAATCTGGTCAATTTGCTCGGGCTGCTCGAGTTCGGGTTCGCGCTTGTTGCCCGGCAGCTTGAGCTTGACCTTGCCGGCTTTCCGCTCAAGAGCCCAGCTCGCGCCGCCGTCGGTTGTATGCAAGATATCGCGATCGATGGTCAGCGCCCAGCCTTTGCTGGGGTCTACAAACCACACCGAGCGAATCTTGTTCTTGAATTGATCGGGAATCGCGTGCCAGGTCTGTCCGCCGTCGGTTGTCTGCAGAACCTCGAAGCCTTGATTCGCCTTGAGCGGATCATCGGTTTTTTCGCCGGGCTTCTTCGGTTTGGCCTTCTTATTAGAGTTGGCGTTGTCACCGGCCGCCTCGAAACTGCGCCCGCTTACGCCGTTGATCCAGCCGACACTCTCGTTGACAAAGTTTGCGCTTGAGAACGAGTCGCCAGTTCCTGTGTCCTGGGCGACCCAAACGCCGGGCGCTTTTGCGGTCGAACAGGCGAAGCTTGCGATCGCCGCGGCGATGATGAAACAGACTAGTATGCGCGATGTCTTCTTCATTCAATCCTCTTCTGGTTTACCCGACCAGCACTTATAGATCTTCTGAATTCTATCTTCTGAATTCTATCTTCTGAATTCTATCTTCTGAATTCTATCAGGGCGGCTCTATGAGCGAAAACTTGCAATTAGTTCTGCTCCTGGGCGGGTCGCAGTTCTGTATCAAAGCAGTCCTCAGCGTCCTCAGCGTCCCCTGTGGTTCTCTTGATCAGTGCTGGGAATCAACCGCCGAGGATGCTGAGGAGCAACGCGATCGTGAGCTACCCGTTATGCGGCTCACTGGACAACTTTCACTTTCACAGTATTCGACCGCCCGCCGTCCGAGTGCCGCGCCTGGAGCGTGAGCACTCCCGGTTGGGCCGTCATCTCCGCAGGTATTCGCGCAGTGAATGAAGCCTCGCTGATGAAGGTCGTGCTTAACGCGGTTTCGTTGGCAAAGAGCACCACGCCGGGCTTGAACGCAACGCCGCCAACGCTGAGCTCGAACGCTCCGCCGCCGGCTTTTATCTTCCCGCGCGATACTCTGGTAATCAGCGGGCCGTTCTCGACCGTCAGCGTCAGCGCGTTGGATTGATTGCCGTCGGCATTGACTACCAACAACGGTAGTTCAGCCGCCCTTGCGAATGAGGTGTTGGGCACGACGGCAACCAGAGCGGTGGAAGATACAAAAGTTGTAGCGACGGAGACTCCCTGCACCATGACTCCGGCGCCGCGTTGAAAACGTTCGCCGGTAATCGTGACCTCGAGTTTATCGGCGCCGGTACCTGTAGTCTGCGGTGTGATCTTGGTGATCTTCGGCGGATCATCGATTATCAACAACCGCGCAGCGCTCGAGAGTTCACCTCGTGGGTTCTTGACTCGAACATCTGCGGCTCCACCTTCAGCAACCAGAGCGGTTGCTACTGTCGCCTCGAGTTGTGTGTCGGAGCGGAATACAGTTTCCAAAGCGATATTGCCAAGAATTACAACTGCGCCCGGGAGGAAGTTCGATCCTGATACGCTGAGGGTAAACTGCGACGCGCCGACTCGAACCGTTCCCGGCGAGAGAGCGCGAATCACAGGCTTGATTGTGAATGTCTGCCCTGCCGCCCTGGTTCCGGGTGAGAACAGCCGGTTCGGATCTGCGGCTACGATGGTATGAATCGTAAAGATTGCGCCATCGCCATCCGGATCGCGATTGAGAGATTGGCTGGCTCCACCCTCCCTGGAACCGAATGTGATCTGTTGGACGACGTGCCCCTGCGCGTCCTGCAAAATGATCGAATCTCCACCGTTGTTGAGCGAGAGCCCGCCGCTCGAAGCTCTGAAAACCAGATGATTGTCCGCCGCGTTGCCGAACGCACCGGTTGGAGTTCCACCGCCGAACACTACTGCTACTTCAAACGCCGGCAAGATCGTTCCCGGAGCGAACACGTGCCTGACGTCGTCGGCATCGAACAGTTTGTAGCCTGAGATGTCGATCGGGTCCGCCGAGCGGTTTAGTATTTCAACGAATTCGTCCTGAGATGAGCTGCGAGTGCCGTCGCCGTTGGCATCGCCTGCGGAACCCGCGGGGGGATCGGCGAGATACTCATTGATCACCAGCGGATCCTTTATTAGCACCCTGAGCGTCACGACGTTTGAGGTCCCCGAGTCGGGATTCACCACGGCCATCAGAACATTGTTCGGGGTCTGCATAAGCGCGGCGGGCACCCTCGCGTGAAGCCGCTGGCTGTTGATTACCGTAGTGTCCAGAATCTCGCCCTGCAATCCTTCGATGACCAGCACGACGGCTCCCGGCTGGAATTTCTCCCCGGTAATCGTCACCGTTAAGTCGCCGGCTCCGGCGATCACGCTTGGCGGATCAAGCGACCCGACTAGTGGTGGATCGGGCAGAACTTGAAAGAGCACCTGGTTCGAGGGGGACTCGTTGATGTTTTGCACTGAAACAGTGTGAACGCCGAGCGTAGAGATCAGCGACGCCGGCACATCGGCTCCCAGCTGAGTCGCTGATGTAAGATGCGTCACAAGTGAAGTTTGATCAAAGAACACCACGATACCGCTCTTGAAATTTGAGCCCTTCACCGACAATGAGAATCCGGGACCTCCCACGATCGCCGTCGCCGGAAATATCGAGGCGACGACGGTTGCGGGTGAAATCACCTCGAGGCTGGCTGCGCTCGATAGTCTCCCGTCCGGGTTGCGCACCGAGACCAGCTTCGTTCCCGCGCTCGTCAGGAAAGAAGGGGGCACGGTCGCTCTGAGAGTCTGAGAGTTCGTGAAAGTTGTGGTGATCGCTGTTCCGTCGATCAACGCCGTCGCTCCCGAAACGAAGTTCGCGCCTGAAATGAAGATTGTCAGCGCTCCGCTGCCGACAGCGACAAGGCGAGGGCTGATCGACGTCAGCGTAGGCGGTGGAACTAGAACGGTGAGTGTGAGTGCGTTGGAACGATTGCCTCCCTCGTTGCGAACTTGAACCTGGTGAGCCCCGCCCACGGCGAGAACGCTGGCGGGAACGTGGCCTATCAGCCGCCCGGGGTCTACGAACGCAGTGGTGACCTCTTGCGCGTCAATCAACACGTTCGACCCTCCGTCAAAATCTCTGCCCTCAACGGTCAGGTCAAAAGGCGGGCTGCCTTGATTAGCGCTGGTCGGGCTAATCGACGTGAGCCGAGGCACCGAGGTGAAAGGATTACCATTGACCTGAGCGCCCGGTGAGAACAAACGACCGGCGCTTCCGGGGATGGTAGAGTGAGGCGCGAACCTGATTCCTCCTCCGTCCGGGTTCCGATTGAGCGACTGGTTGGCGCCGCCCTCGATTGAGCCGAAGGTCACCGATTCAATTGAAGCCGCAGAAGAATTCTTTAACGTAATCGTGTCGCCGGTGTTATTGAGCGACAGTCCGCCCGCCGTAAAAACAAGCCCGTTAGCGCCTGCATTGCCGAACCCGCCTTGCGGGTGTCCTCCACCGAAGACGACCGCAACTTCCCCTGCCGGAATTATGGTTCCCGGTGGGAAGCTGAATCGCTGCGCATCGGCGTCGCTGATCGTGAAGCTTCCAATGTCGACCGGCGCGTCGGTTCTATTCATGATCTCAACGAACTCATCGTCCGCCGAGTCGCGCACGCCGTCGCCGTTGGCGTCGCCGGCCAGACCGTCGGGCGGATCGGCCAGGTACTCGTTGATTCCGATGTTGGCCAGGACCGTAAACGGCACCGAATTGGAAATCGCTCCATCGGGATTCCGAACCGTGATCGCGTAAGTGCCTGGAACGTCAGTTACTGTCTCCGGAATCACTGCATTCAAATCCGTATCGCTGAAGAAGGCGGTGAAGATCGCGTTTCCATTCACTCGAACTTCGGCGCCGCCGTGAAAGTTCATGCCGACAACATCTATGAACACATCCCCGGCGCCGGCAATCGCACCCGCCGGCGAAATCGAAGCGATCACCGGATCGATCGTGGTGAACGGCGCGCCGTTGACTCGAGTCCCTGGCGAAAAGAGCGCGCCGCCGCTTCCCGCGGCAGTCGAGTGTTCGACAAAGGGTCCAGTTATGTCCGGGCTGCGAGTAATCGACTGATTGGCGCCGCCTTCGGACGCGCCGAAGGTCACGGCATCGACAACCGCGCCGAGATTATCCTTGACGATGATGGTATCGCCGCCGTTGTTTAGTGAAAGACCTGACCCGCCGACGGCGAACACGAGTCCGTTCGCCGTTGCGTTTCCAAAGGCCCCGGTCGGTTTGCCTCCACCGAACACGACCGCGCCCTCTCCCGCCGGAATAACCTTGCCGCTCGGAACAGTGAATCGTGTTTGTGTTGCGTCGCTAATCGTGAACAGGCTTATGTCCAGCGCAACCGCTCCGTTATTCACGAGCTCGACGAACTCATCTGCTGATGCATCGCGAACACCATCGCCATTGGCATCTCCCGCCAGGCCGTCAGGTGGATCGGCTAGATACTCATTGATGATGAGCGTGGCGACGTCCGGCTTCAGCTTGGCGGTTGGTGACCGATGCTGGTTAATGCCAGATGCAAGAACAGGAAGCAGAGTTCCCGTCGTCAGGACAAAAGCGATGATTAGGGCGAGGGGTCTTCTCTTAAGCATGCCTAGCTTCCAATAAGTCAGTGCTACTCGACTTTGTCTGATAGAATTTGCTTGAGTTCGGCCCCAGGAATTACCGAATTGCGGGGATGCTATCTCAAAACCGGGTCAAATGTCCATTGTCAGAAGGCTCTGGGCAACGGTTAGGTTTAAGGGTCCAGCAGGAAGCCCCAGATTCAATCACTTCCTTTCTGCGCAACCGGCCGAGAGCCGCTAGGAAACTTCGCTCACGAGCGGTTCAACCCCTATGAACACCGGCTCAACCGCGAGAGTGATGTCGAACAAATCAAAGACGCGCTTTTGTATCAACTCTTTCAACTCGATGACTTCTCGAGCCGTGCCGCCGCCGCGATTGACAATCGCAAGCGCGTGTTTTGATGAAGTGCCTACCCTCCCATGCGTGTAACCTCGAACGACGCCGGCTCGCTCGATCAGCCATGCGGCGGAGATTTTCACACGATCTTCCGAGACAGGAAAAACCGGCAGATCGTCGCAGGCGAGGCGTTGTTTGATTCCCGCGAGCCCCTCAATCGAAACAACCGGATTCACGAAGAATGAACCGACGCTACGCGAATCCGGATCGATCGGATCGATGACCATGGCTTTGCGGCGGCGGATCATCAGCACCGCTTTACGCACATCAGAAAGCGATGGATCGTTAACGCCGCGCTCAGCGAGATATGTTTGAAGCTCCGGATATCGAATGGCAGGTTTTCCATTCGCTCGGAGGCGATATGTCACTCGCGCGATGATAAACCGCTCGCGATCTCGTGTCTTGAATCTGCTGGTCCGGTAGCCAAACTCGCAATCCTCCGCAGTGAGTTCGACAACGCTTCCGGTCCCGAGGTCTAACGCCTGGACCGATGTGAGGCTCTCGCTGGTTTCCTGCCCGTAAGCTCCAACGTTCTGAATTGGAGTCGCGCCTACGCGGCCGGGGATTCCTGACAGACATTCGAAGCCCGCCCATTTGTTTGCAACGCAGCGCGCAACCAGCGGGTCCCATTCTTCACCGGCGCCGGCGCTTACTAAGACGTTATCGCCATCAACGCGACTCTCAATTCCGCGAATGCTCATGCGAAGCACGAGTCCCGGAAACCCCGAGTCCGCAACTACTATGTTGCTTCCACCGCCAAGCACAAAAACGGGAAGGCTTCGAGAGCGCGCCCAGTCGATGCCGGCTTTTAACTGTTCCGGCGCGGTCACGTCGGCGAAGTAGCGAGCCGCGCCGCCGATGCCAAGAGTGGTCATCGGAGCAAGCGGAACACTCTCTCTCAATGACTCTTCGAAGTTTTGCTGCCAAGGTAGCATAACTCTCAGTTTTCGGCCCTTTTCAGGATGTCGCTCACGTCGAACCCTACATTGCCGCGCCGCATCGAGTCCAGTATCATCAGGCATCGGATCTCAGGGGATCTCAGGAGGATGACCATGAAAAACGCTATCGCTATTCTGGTATGCATGATCTTTCTCTCGGTGCTTGCCCAGGCGTTCACGCCTCCGAGTTCGAGCGACGGGAAGCTGACTTCGGAAGAAAGAGCCAGGGCCATAAAGATGCTCACGGACTCGCGGGATGAGTTCCTTTCGTACGTTGAGAAGCTGAGCGACGAACAGTGGAATTTCCGCCCGGCTCCGTTCAAGTGGACGGTTGGTGAAACGGCCGAGCACATCGCGCTCGCCGAGGGACTGTTGTTCAGCGCGGTCGAGCGCGCGCTCGCAGCCCCGATTAATCCGGATTGGGAAACAAAGTCTGCGGGCAAAGAGTCTCTTCTCGACAACCTGCTCGCCGCGCGTAAAGGCAAGGCGAACGCTCCCGAGCCGATTCAGCCGTTCAAGAGAAAGATGACCCGCGTCGAGATCATGACCATGTTCAAAGAGGGCCGGGCGAAGTCGCTCAAGTTCGCTGAGGAAACCGACCTTCCCTTGAAGGCTCACACGCTCGATCACCCTTTCCCGGTCTTCGGAACGTTGAACGCTTATCAGTGGCTGCTCTATATTCCGGCTCACAATCTCAGACACGACAAACAAATCGCCGAGATCATGCGCAATCCGGCGTTCCCGACATTCTCGAAATAGTCTTGTTGCAAATGCCTGAACAGATTCGAGTCGACATCAACGAATATCAACAGGTCACGGCGCTGGTCTATCCGGCAAAGCCGAAGAACCGCGCCGGGATTACTCTGATACTCGGGCACGGTGCGGGCGCCGGCCAGACGCACAGCTTCATTGTGAGCTTCGCCACCGAGCTTGCCGCTCGCGGAATCGATGCAGTCACTTTTAACTTTTCCTACACCGAACACGGACGACACGTTCCTGATAAGAACGACAAACTCGAAGCATGTTATCTGGCAGTGATCGAAACGGTTCGCAAGCATAAGAAGCTTGGGCAAAACAAACTGGCGATCGGCGGCAAATCAATGGGTGGGCGGATTGCTTCACAGGTTGCGGCTTCACGAATGGGCGGAGCAGGAGATCTTGCAGGGTTGGTGTTTCTTGGTTACCCGCTGCATCCTCCAGGAAATCTCGATAAGCTCCGAGCTAAACACCTGCCTGATATCAAGGCGCCGATGTTGTTTGTGCAGGGCTCGCGCGATTCGTTCGGAACGCCTGACGAGCTGACGCCGATCATCAAGAAGCTGAAGACTCCCGCCGAGCTTTACGTAGTCGAAGGCGGAGATCATTCACTCAAAGTTCCAAAGAGCGCGGGGGTGACTCAAGAGGAAGTCTACCGATCAGTGCTGGACAAAATCGCCGGCTGGCTGAAGCGATGATGAACAAGTTGGAAAGGGATCGAGAGAATAAACGGACTCACAAATCCTGTCATCCTGCCCATGCTCTTCGAGGCTATTTCACGCCGATGTACTGCTTTACCTGAGGATAAGTCTCATCAGCTGCATTCGCGATCTGCGTAACGAGGTATTTCAATTCCTCACCATCCAACAGTCTCAAATGCGAGTCCATTCGCAGGTAGGCCATATCCTCCGACAGCGCCAGCTTAATCGAATCAAATTTGTGGTTTAGCTCCAGGAGCTTTGTCAAAAGCGCCGGCTGAAGCCTTAGGTCCTTGCGGTCAGCAATCTTCACCATCACCAGCAGTATGTCATCGGCAAGCGCAAGTCTGATTCCAAATTCCTTCAAGTTCTTGCCGGTGCCTGGTATTTCCCAGACACCATCGCTCACCTTGGTGTAGGTGTAGCCCGACTTCTCGAGGAGCGCGACGATCTCCGGGGCGCCTTTCGCTTTGGTCTGCGCCCGGGCAGAACTCAGAATAGGAGTAGTTAAAAGAATGAGCGCGACTATTGATGAGATGCCCATCAGTTTAGGTTTTAGCAAGAAGTCCTCCCGATCAAAATGTTTTTCACCGATTCAAAGGTTTAGCGAGCGGGTGCGTAATCATATCACACGACTCGGTCACGCTGGTTTTTGATGAACCTGTATGGGGCGGCCCTCCTCAGAAACCACCCGAACACCGTCTCTCAGACGAGGAGCTTCTTTGCGAGCTTTGCGCAAAAGGAATCCGTCGAGAAAGAGAGATACGTTGGCGCAAAGCTCGCAAAGGACCGCAAAGCTCGCAACGCTGACCCACCCCCATGACCTGGATACCGTACGAGCTCGTCATTCCGTGGCAGCCCTCTTTTCTCGCAAGGCATTTCGCTTCGGCAAGGAGGGGCGGCGACGGAGGGCCGCCCATACAGGTCCATCAAATCAGCGTGACTGACTGCTAGCACTGTCGGCTACCAGTGTAAGACGATCTTGCCTACAGCTTTGCGCGACGAGAGAAACTCCATCGCCTCGGCGACACTCTCCATGTGGAAGCGGCCGCCGATAATCGGCTTCAACATTCCCGTTTGATAAAGTTCGATCAGCTCATTCCAGCCTTGCTCAATCTTCGCAGGATTGTTGTGACGATAAGCGCCCCAGTGAAGACCAACCACGCTGTAGTTCTTCACCAGAATATGATTCGAAACGAAATTCGAAAACTTGCCGCTTGTGAATCCGATGATAACCAGGCGTCCTTCGAATGCGATGCATTTGGTGCTGCGTTCACCAATCTCGCCCCCTACCGGATCGTAGATCACGTCGGCGCCGCGTCCATTGGTCTCGCGTTTGACCACTTCGACGAAGTCTTCGGTTTGATAGTTCAGCGAGATATCGGCGCCGCTTCTGCGAACCACAGCGAGCTTGTCGTCTGATCCAACGGTGCCGATGATTTTACCCGCGCCAAGCGCGCGAGCTATCTGAACCGCCGCAAGTCCAACACCGCCGGCAGCCGAATGCACAAGCACCGTCTCCCCTTTTTGTAACGCGCCTCGATATGCGAGTCCAAAATATGAAGTCTGATAGACGAGCGGGAATGCTGCGCCTTCTTCATCGCTCATCGAATCGGGCAACGGATGCGCATAAGCTTCTTCGGCGATCGCGTATTCGGCAAAGCCGCCGACGGGCACTTGCGCTATCACGCGCTGTCCCTCCCGGAACTTGCTGACCCCGGAGCCGAGCTCTTCGACAGTTCCCGCGATTTCAAACCCCGGCGAGAATGGAAGCGCAGGCTTGAATTGATACTTGCCGGTGATGATCAGCAGATCAGGGAAGTTCAGACCGGCGGTGTTGACACGCACGAGTAACTGCCCGTCGCCGGGTCGTGGCTGATCGATCTCGTCGATAACCAGGTCCCGCGGGGTGCACCAGTGGTGCGCGCGAATAGCTTTCATTCCTGATCTCCTTTCGAATCTCCGCGATAGCAGGCCATACTAGCGACGAGAGTCAGTGCGGTCAAATACCACATGAAAAAGCCACCGGGATTCTAATGCGGATATGTTCAAACGCCTCGCAGTTTCAACTCGCCTTCAAACTATTGAGTTTTTCACCGGTCGCAAGAAGTTCATTGCCCGGTCGAAAAAAATACACCGTGTAGTGCGACTCCAATACACAACTGATCCCATTGATTCCCCACTCTGGTGACGAATCCTCATCGGATCAGCGGTCTAAGCCTGCGGTAGTTATGGCACTGGGCTTGACCACTCCGCATTGCCAAAGTAAGCGAACGGGCGGTTATTTGGGAAAACTTTCGAGAAGAAAATATTGCCGAGAATAACAGGCACATAATCGCTCTGAGCAGTATTGAGGGCCTGTAATGGCAGTCACTCACCTGGGCGCATTCTAAGCAGTTTGCCCGCATCGCGGGCGGTCATTTTCCTACTCCCCGTTATCCCCTACTCCCCTTTGTATGCGACATATCGCTGTCGCGAAATTAAGTGTAGTTGGACATCAGGAGACCACTATGAATAAACGATACTCAGGAATTGTCACTCTACTCAGCATGATCGCCTTGTTGGGAACAAGCGTCATTCAATCTGTCGCTCAGGGGCAGAATACGGTTGGTGGAGGCGCGAACGGCGCAAGCGTGGGTGTCACCGCTTCTGTGCTTGGAATCGATGCCAGTGTATCAGCCCCTGCCTTTGCGCCTGTGACGTTGCCGCCTCAGGGAGGAAGCAACACTGATCAGGTCGCCAGTGTGAACGTCGGCCTGGCCATTCCGGGCGTTGTAACAGTCCTGTCAACCGGACTGATAATCAACTCGACATCCGGATCGATCGGACAGGCGACCGCTCACGCGGGAAGTTCTTCGACCGTGAACGCTGTCAACATACTCAACGGGCTGGTTAGTGCAGCGACCGTCGTCTCTCGCTGTTCGAGCGATGCGAATGGAAGCTCCGCTACGAGTTCGGGCGCTGGCTCGTTTGCCAACTCCTTAAGGATCGCAGGCGTGCTCTATCAGCAGTCCGAGTTCTCTCCCAATACGTCTATCGCCGTGGACGCGACGATTGGAGTCCTTGTGAATGGCTTGCCCGTCAGTGTGCCGGTAAGCGGCCAGGTCATCATTAACCAGCAAACTGAAGGCGGTAACGGCACGACCACTTCGTCATTGGCCGTAACTTTCCTGCATGTCATGGTGAGCGGTGCCGTGACCGGACTGATCTCGATCAACGCGGACGTCGCGGTCGCGCTCGCCTCAAGTCAGGTGAACTTCACCGCAGCCGCAAACCGGCCCCCAGTGCTAAATCTTCCCGGTCCGCAAACGGTTCAGGTAGGCAACACACTGAATATCACCGCTTCGGCAAGCGACCCTGACGCCGGCGACACCGTGAGCCTTTCGGCGGCCAATCTGCCCGCGAACGCTAACTTCTCGCCGAATCCCGCAACGGGGAATCCGGCGACCGGTCACCTCACATTCACACCTTCACCTGCACAAGCCGGACAGATCTATTCGGTTTCTTTTACAGCGATCGACAATCACGGAGCTACTGTTTCCGGGTCGCTGCAAATTACTGTGACCTCCGGAGGGTCTGGCAATCGACCGCCGGTAATCAACCTGCCTGGCTCTCAGACGGTCCAAGCCGGCAACACTCTGACGTTCGCAATTAGCGGGAGCGACCCCGACTCCGGCGATAGCGTGACGCTGACAGCATCCGGCGTTCCCGCGAATGCAGGCTTCAATCAGACCAGCGGTAATCCGGCGAACGGCCAGTTCAGCTTCACACCCGCGGCCTCGCAAGCGGGCCAAACGTACACTGTAACTTTCATCGCAACCGACAATCACGGCGCATCCGCCTCGGGAGCGGTATCGATTACGGTTACGTCCGGACCTCCGGCGAACCGGCCCCCGGTAATTAGCGTACCCGGGCCTCAAATCATCGCGGTCGGCAGGCTTCTGACTTTTACGGTCACCGCCAGCGACCCGGACGGCGACGCGGTGACGCTGTCGGCTATGAGCCTGCCCGCGAACTCCTCCTTTAATCCTGCGAATGGCGTGTTCAGATTCACTCCCGCAGGCTCGCAAGCCGGTCTGGCATTCACCGTTAGCTTTTCCGCCACCGACCGCCAGGGCGCCTCAGCAAACGCGGGAGTCCAGATAACTGTCATCACCGATCAAGGCCTGGGTGGGCCGCCTGTGATCAGCGTGCCTCCCAGTCCCATCATCATCAAGGTCGGAGACTCTCTCGGGTTCAACGTTACCGGGTCGTCCCCGAAACCCAACTGTCTGGTTGGTCTGTCAATATTTGATTTACCGGCTCACGCAACGTTCGAAGCAAGCAGCGGACACTTCACCTTCCGGCCGACGCAAGATCAGGCGGATAAATCTTTCAGCGTGAGATTCACCGCGACGGATTGCGACGGCGAGGGGGTCAGTGCTTCCGTATTCATCATCGTCGTCACCGATGACATAGGGGGCATCGGGCTGCCGGGTAAGATCTGTCTTCCGGTGTCTAATATCACATTCGCGCCAACTCCAATTGGGGGAGCTTGCGGATTTGTGATGGTCTCGCTTTCAAATGCCGGCTCGGGGATGCTCAAGATTACATCGGTACGTTTCGCCGATGGGAGCCAGTTCCAGGTCGAAGGCCTCACCACCATGCCGATCTCTTTGCAATCTGCCAGCGGGATCCAGCTCAAAATCATGTTTCAGCCGAAACAAAAGGGGCCGGTGGTGGATACGCTGACGATCACGACAGACGATCCGGCAAATCCTGAAGCCAACATCGTGCTGAAAGGAAAGGGGAAGCAGTAGAACCAATCAGACTACGGAGTCAGGGCAGCCGATGAGCTGCGCAACCGGCGACCGGCCCGTGGTCGCCATAACCCGGAAGCGGCGTTGCACTTGCGCCGCCGCTTTCGTTCTTAAACAGAGCCTGCCGATCACAACTCAAGGCAGCCGCCGCCTCATTGAAACTATATCCGTCGTTTTGTTAGTCTTACCAATGTGAGATGCTTTCCCGCAAGCAGGCGTCGGGCTTCTCGATTTGCGGGTCATATAGTACTGCCGGCCTTATGAATCTGCTGAGACTGTGTTCCAGGGACCTTGCTTCAAATCCGTCGACAGTCTGACTGAACGTGCCAAGCAAGAAGCGTATTAATCTATCTTCCCCTGTGTCGCGCTACGGCGGCGCAGTCCTGGCCGTTGCCCTTGCGACGGCGTTGCGCCTGCTGCTCAACAACGCACTCGGCGCCAAGCTTCCATTAACCACCTATTTTGTCGCGGTCATTCTGGTTTCGAGCCTTGCGGGTCTGGGTCCCGCGCTGCTGAGCATTGCTCTAAGCGCGGCTCTCGGTAAGTACCTGTTTATCCCGCAGATCAATTCATTCGTGTTCGCCGAGAGATCAGGCCTCCTTCAGCTTGGAGCGTTTTGCGTTCTGACCGTAATTCTCTCGATTCTCATTAAGGTCATTCAAGACGCTCGGAGGCGCGCGGAGCAAAACGCGTCTGCGCTGGCAGCCAGCCGCGAGCAATTGGCCACGATTCTCGCGAGCATCAGCGATGCGGTTATAGCTACAGACGACTCCGGAAGAGTGACATTCATAAACGGCGTCGCACAATCAGTCACCGGTTGGGATATAGAGGAGGCCTCGCAAAGGCCGGTGAGCGAGATGTTCAGGATAATCGATGATAACACTCTCAAACCTGTCGAAAACCTTGTACAAAGAGTCCTCCAGAACGAGGGTCCGGAAAAGCTGGTGTACCGGGGTCTGTTGATCGGGAAAAACGGAATCGAAACTCCGATAGAAGACAGCAGCTCCCCGATCAAAGATGAAAATGGCAAGAACATCGGCGCTTTGCTGGTCTTCCGCGACATCACCCAGCGGACATTTGCCGAGCAAGCTCTGCGCGAGACTGAAGAGCGTTTTCGCATCATGGCCAACACCGCCCCGGTGATGATGTGGCTTTCGGATTCCGAGGGGCGGCGGATCTTTTTCAATCAGCAGTGGCTCGACTTCACCGGACGAACACTCGAGCAGGAACTCGGACTCGGTTGGATTGATAATGTTCATCCGGACGACCTGCAGCGCTTGCTCGAAAAATACACCTCATCGTTGAAGGCTCACATGGGCTTCAACTTCGAATACCGGCTGAAACGTTTCGACGACCAGTATCGATGGGTCCTGGTTACCAGCGTACCTCGTCGCACCAACGACGCGGACTTTCTTGGTCTCGCGGGCTCCGTGATCGATATCACCGACAGTAAGAGCGCGGCGGAGGCATCTTACTTTCTGGCCTCGATAGTCGAATCCTCGGAGGACGCGATAATCGGCAAGACACTCGACGGCGTGATTCTTAGCTGGAATGCGGCCGCAGAACGCATCTACGGCTATACTGCAGACGAAGTGAAGGGCCGGAACATAGACATTCTGGTTCCGCTTGATCGCAAAGACGAGCTGGCCAACATGTACGACGCTTTGAGGAAGGGAGTCTCCATTCCTCACCTCGAAACTTCACGCATACGCAAGAACGGAGAGTTGATAGACGTCGCCCTGACGCTTTCTCCCATGAGGGAAGAAAGCGGACAACTCACGGGAGTCTCCGCGATCGAGCGAGACATCACCGACCGCAAGAGGGCCGACCAGGAAAGAGAAGCGATGGCCGCGCAGCTCGAGAGCGAGCGTTTGCGACAGAACAATCTGGTGGCGAACGTGCCCGGCGTTGTCTGGGAGGCCTGGGGCGAGCCCGATCAATCTGCACAGCGAATCGACTTCGTCAGCGACCACGTCGAGAAGATGCTCGGCTACAGCGTCGATCAATGGCTCTCGACTCCGAACTTCTGGCTGACAATAGTTCATCCCGAGGACACTCAGCGAGCGGCGCAGGAAGCCGCGGCAATCTTCGCTTCGCGCAAAGGCGGCATTAGCCGTTTTCGATGGCTTGCAAGCGACGGGCGCGTGGTCTGGGTCGAGGCGCAGTCAGTCGTAGTCTGCGACGATCACGAAAACCCTATTGGATTGCGCGGCGTGACGATGGACATCACCGAACGCAAACGCGCCGAAGACTCACAGCGCTTTCTGGCCGAAGCGAGCGGACTGCTCGCCTCTTCCCTTGATTATGAAACGACGCTAGCCAGCGTAGCGAAGCTCGCAGTTCCGATGCTCGCCGATTGGTGCACTGTTTACATTATGGAAGAGTCCACCGGCGGGCTTCGTCAGGTGGCGATAGCGCACTCAAATCCGGCGAAGGTAAAGGCGGCCCAGGATCTCTCGCGGCGCTATCCTCCGGATCCCAGCGCGCCCATCGGCGTACCTAATGTAATGCGAACCGGGCGTCCGGAGTTTTATCCGCACATCGATCAGCAAAGACTGGAGCTCGCGTCTAAAAGTCCTGAGCTCGCCGAGATTCTTCGAAAAGAGGGGTTGCGCTCCGGAATGATAGTGCCGCTGGTTGCTCGCAACCGCACGCTCGGGACAATCACCCTGCTGACGGCGGAATCGGGACGGGTCTACGATCGTATCGATCTCGCGCTGGCTGAAGACCTGGCCCATCGCATCGCGCTTGCAGTCGATAACGCGCGTCTTTATCGCGAGGCCCAGGCGGCGCTGATAGCACGCGAAGATGCGCTCGGGCTTCGCGACGAATTGCTGGAGCGCGAACACGCCGCGCGACAGGAAGCTGAGACGGCAAACCGCGCCAAAGATGAATTCCTCGCTACGGTGTCACACGAGCTTCGCACTCCGCTGAACGCGATTCTCGGATGGGCTCATATGCTGCGCGCCAACAACCTCGATCAATCAACTCAATCTCGCGCACTCGAGACGATTGAGCGCAATGCAAAGTCCCAGGCTCAATTGATCGAAGATATCCTTGACGTATCGCGCATCGTGACCGGCAAGCTCAGACTCGACGTAAGGCCGGTTGAGCTCGCCCCGGTCCTTGAAGCCGCGATCGATTCCGTCAGGCCCGCCGCTGATGCAAAAGATATTCGAATCGAAGCCATCCTCGACCCGCGCGCCGGCCCGGTCTCAGGCGACGCGAATCGGCTGCAACAGATCGTCTGGAATCTGGTCGCAAACGCGGTGAAGTTCACCGGCAAGGGCGGACGCGTTCAGGTGCGGCTCGAACGGGTGAGATCCCGCGTCGAAATAATCGTCAGCGACACCGGCCAGGGAATCACCGTCGAGTTTCTCCCTTACGTGTTTGACCGTTTCCGCCAGGCCGACGCCACCAGCACACGAAGATACGGCGGCCTCGGTCTCGGGTTGGCAATAGTAAGACATCTCACAGAGATGCACGGGGGAGTGGTCGCAGCGGCGAGCCCTGGCGAAGGGCTCGGCGCAACGTTCACGGTGAAATTGCCGGTGATTGCGGTCCACTCCGACGAACTGGCATCCGACCGCGCGCATCCGGCTTCCGGCGGGAGCGTATCTGCCTTGCCTCCGTCAAACCTCTACGGCGTGAAGGTCCTCGTGGTTGACGATGAACCCGATACTCGGGAGATGCTTCGCGTGATGGTTGGCCAATTCGGCGCATCGGTGAAAATTTGTTCCTCAAGCGCCGAGGCGTTGAACCTGCTCAAGGACTGGGAGCCGGACGTGATCGTGAGCGACATTGAAATGCCCGACGAGGACGGATACGAATTTATCCGCAAGGTCCGGCGAGCGGAAGCGAAGACCGGAGCCCGGTTGATTCCCGCTGTCGCTTTGACAGCTTATGCCAGGGTCGAGGATCGCGTGCGCGCGTTGTCCGCCGGGTATCAGATGCACATCGCCAAGCCCGCTGAACCGGCGGAGCTCGCCATTGTCATTGCCAGCCTGGCGGGCGGCGTCGGCCGTGGAATCACCTCGTAGACCTTCAAGCTCGTTCAGCCTTATGAATCAGCCAGGATGCTTGAGGGCGGCGTCACGCGAGAGCGGTTGAAGCGATCGCGGAATCGATCCATGTACAGGTAGATCACCGGTGTCGTGAACAATGTCAGCATCTGACTCAGCATCAAACCGCCTACTATCGCAATGCCAAGCGGCCGTCTGAGTTCCGATCCCGTACCGCCGCCCAGCGCAAGCGGGAGGCCGCCTAACAACGCCGCCATTGTAGTCATCATTATCGGGCGAAAGCGCAGCAGACACGCTTCATAGATAGCATCCTTCGGGCTCTTGCCTTCCGACCTCTCGGCCTCGAGCGCGAAGTCCACCATCATAATACCGTTCTTCTTTACTATTCCTATCAGCAACAAAATTCCAATCAGCGCGATTACCGTTAGTTCTGTGCGACAAAGAAGAAGGGCCAGCAACGCTCCCACGCCCGCCGAGGGCAGCGTCGACAGAATTGTAAATGGATGAACGAAGCTCTCGTACAATACTCCCAGCACAATGTACACAGTCACCAGCGCCGCCAGGATCAGCAGCGGCTCGTTCGCCAGCGAAGCCTGAAAAGCCTGCGCGGTGCCCTGGAAACCCGCTTGAATAGTCGCTGGTAATCCCATCTCGCGCTCGGCCCTCTCTACTTCCTTTACCGCATCCCCGAGAGATACGCCGGGAGCGAGATTGAACGAGATTGTGATCGCGGGAAACTGTCCCTGGTGGTTTACGGCGAGCGTCGTCGTCGAGCGTTCGAAATGAGTGAACGCTCCGAGCGGTACCTCACGCCCGCTCGATGACCTCACAAAGATGTCTTTCAACGTGTCGGGGTTCTGCCAATACTGCGGCGCCACTTCCATCACGACGTGGTACTGATTCAACTGCTTGTACATCGTCGAGACCGGCCTCTGTCCGAACGCATCGTACAAGGTTTCGTCAATCATTTGGGCGGTGAGTCCGAGTCGGGACGCAGTGTCGCGATCGATCGTAATCGAAGCCATAAGCCCGCGATCCTGCTGGTCGACGTTGACGTCGGTGAGTTGCGGCATGGTTCGAAGCCGCTCGAGCACTTTGGGCGCCCACGTAGTCAAATCACCCAGGTTGTCGCCCTGCAACGTGAACTGGAAGTTCGCATTGCCGATTCGTCCGCCGATGTTGACGTCCTGGACTCCGCGCAGAAAAGTGCTGGCGCCGACTTCCCGGGCGAGTTTGCCGCGCAGTCGATTGATCACCTGATCCGCGCTGGCTTTCCGGTCTGAGAGCGGTTTGAGGGCGATGAACATTCGAGCGGTATTGGTTGTCGAACCGCCGCCGGTGAACGCGCCAATAGTGTCAACCGCCGGGTCAGCCATTATGATATCGACCACCTGAGCCAGCTTCTCGCGCATTGCCTGAAAAGAAATGTCCTGAGCGGCCTGCACGTTCCCGCTCAAACGTCCGGTGTCCTGATCCGGGAAGAAGCCCTTCGGCACAACTGTGTAGAGATATATGCTGACGCAGATCGTGAGAATCGTCACTCCGAGCATCAGCGGCGGATGTTCGAGCACCCATCCCAGCCCGTGCTCATAGCCGCGATGAATCCAATTGAAGACTCTCTCGCCCGCGCGGTACACACGCCCGTGATTCATCTCCGCGTCGGACTTCAGGAATCTCGCGCACATCATCGGGGTCACCGTCAGCGATACGACGAGCGAGATCGCGATCGCGACCGACAGCGTCACCGCAAACTCGCGGAACAATCTTCCAACGATGCCTCCCATCAACAGTATCGGTATGAAAACCGCGACCAGTGACGTGCTCATTGAAAGCACGGTAAACCCGATTTGCTTTGCACCCTTCAAGGCAGCTTGAAACGGGCGCATGCCCTGCTCGAGATGACGCGTGATGTTCTCGATTACGACGATGGCGTCGTCAACAACAAAGCCGGTTGAAACCGTCAGCGCCATCAATGACAGGTTGTCGATGCTGTAGCCCAGCAGATACATCGCTCCGCAGGTTCCCAGCAGCGAGAGCGGCACCGACACGCTCGGGATGACGGTGGCCCACGCGTTTCTAAGAAATAGAAACACCACGAGGATGACCAGGGCGATCGAAATCATTAACGTGATCTCGACGTCGTGCACCGAAGCCCGAATGGTCGTCGTGCGATCGTTGATCACTTCGAGATTGATGGCCGGCGATATCGAAGCTTGCAACTGAGGCAGCAAGTCTCGAACTCGATCGACGGTGTCGATGATGTTGGCGCCCGGTTGTCTGAAGACGATTATCAGCACGGCGCGCTTGCCGTTTGCGAGTCCCCCGCCGCGCAGATCCTCGACGGAATCTTCCACGTCGGCAATGTCTGAAAGCCGCACCGGGGCCCCATTCCGATAAGCAACGATCAGCGGCCGGTACTCGTCCGCCTTCAAGAGCTGGTCTGTAGCTTGAATCTCCCAGGCGGTGCCCGAATCTTCGAGTTTGCCCTTGGGCCGATTTGCATTCGCCGCGTTCAGAACGGTTCGAATCTGGTCGAGGCCGATCCCGTACTTGTTGATGACTTCTGGATTGAGCTCGACGCGCACGGATGGCAGCGAGCTTCCTCCAACGACTACCTGGCCGACGCCTTTCACCTGGGAGATCTTTTGCTGGAGCACCGACGACGCAAGATCGTAGATATTTCTGATCTCGATCGTTTCAGAAGTGAGCGCCATTAACATGATCGGCGCGTCGGCAGGATTCACCTTTCGGTAAAACGGATTGTTCGGCAGGTTCGCCGGCAACTGGCCTCTCGCGGCGTTGATCGCGGCTTGAACATCGCGCGCGGCCCCATTTATGTCCCGGTTCAAATCGAACTGAAGAGTGACGTTGGTCGAGCCTCGATTGTTGGTCGAGGTCATCTGAGTCACGCCGGCAATACGGCCGAACTGACGTTCGAGCGGTGTGGCCACCGACGACGCCATCGTTTCGGGACTGGCGCCCGGCAGGTTCGCGGAGACCTGAATCGTGGGGAAGTCGACTTGAGGAAGCGGCGAAACGGGCAACAAGAGAAAGCCCAAACAACCCGCCAGCGCCAACGCGACCGTCAGCAGTGACGTGCCTACGGGTCTCTTGATGAAGGGCTCGGAGATGCTCATGCTTAACTCTGCGCTAATCCCCGGGAACCGGTTCCCGCTCGCTCCTCACAAGACGTTTTTCGCGCCTGCGAGTCACCCGTCTCGCAATACGATCAAATGCAAGATAGATCACAGGCGTCGTATAGAGTGTGAGCAACTGGCTCAGCATCAAGCCTCCCACGATCGTGATGCCGAGCGGCCGCCGCAACTCAGCGCCTACGCCGTTGACAAGAGCTAGCGGAAGCCCAGCGAGCAACGCCGCCATCGTCGTCATCATGATCGGGCGGAACCGCAACAGACACGCCTCGTAGATCGCTTCTTCGGGCTCCTTGCCTCCTTCGCGCTCCGCTTCCAATGCGAAGTCGATCATCATGATCGCGTTCTTCTTCACGATGCCTATCAGCAGAATGATCCCGATCAGCGCGATCACATCGAGTTCCATCCGGCAGATTAACAGGGCCAGAATCGCGCCAACACCGGCGGACGGCAGAGTCGAGAGAATCGTTACCGGATGAATGTAGCTCTCATAGAGCACGCCAAGCACTATGTACACAGTCACCAGCGCGGCAAGTATCAGCAGTGGCTCGTTAGTGAGCGAAGCTTGAAACGCTTCCGCGGTGCCCTGGAAGCCCGCCTGAATTGATGTCGGCATTCCGATCTCTTGTTTGGCTTGTTCAATGGCCTTGACCGCATCACCCAGTGCAGCCCCCGGGGCAAGATTGAACGAGAGTGTGACCGCGGGAAACTGACCCTGATGATTGATAGCGAGAGCGGTAGTCCCCTGTTCGAAATGGGTGAACGAACTGAGCGGAACCGCCGCGCTGTTGGAGGCCGACTGGGCGTTTCCGGCCGCCGTCTGACCGCTGGTTTGGGTCTCAGCAGGCCTGCCGGGCGTCGCCTGCGTACTTGCGCTCGCCGCGGTAGAACCAGCCGTAAGCTGCGCGCCGGGCGTCGCCTGCCCGGTCGCAGCGGGTCTTACGTAGATATTTGAGAGCGAACCGGGATCGCGCTGAAGATTTGGTTTCACCTCCAACACCACGTGATACTGATTCAACTGAGTGAAAATCGTAGACACCTGCCTCTGCCCGAAGGCGTCATACAAAGTGTCGTCGATCACCTGCGGCGTGACCCCAAGCCTTGCGGCAGTGTTTCGATCGATCACCAGCGACGCTCTCAAGCCGCGGTCCTGCTGATCGCTCGCAACATCTCTTAACTCCGGCAGCGCTTGGAGCCTCTGTACGAGCCGGGGCGCCCACTGATTGAGTTCATCGGCGCTCGCATCCTCGAGGCTGTATTGATACTGCGTTCGGCTCAATCGATCTTCGACCGACAGATCCTGGACTGGCTGCATATACAGGGTGATGCCTTCGATCTTTGCGAGTTCAGGCTGCAGCCTGCGAATGATTTCGGTGGCGCTGATTTTTCGATCCGACAGCGGTCTGAGATTGATCTGTATCCTGCCGCTGTTTACCGTAGCGTTAGTCCCATCAACTCCGATGAACGATGACAGGCTCTCGACTGCCGGATCTTGAAGGATGATCTTCGTGAGCTGCTGCTGGCGTTCGGACAGACCGTTGAACGATATGGTCTGAGGCGCCTCAGATATGCCGATGATTACACCGGTATCCTGAACCGGAAAAAATCCTTTGGGCGCGACAATGTAGAGCAGTATCGTTGCGACGAGCGTGAGCCCTGCGACCAGGAGTGTCGCCTCTTGATGAAGCAGCACCCACTTCAACGTCTTGCCGTAGCGCTCGATTACGCGGTTGAAAACCGTTTCGGACCAGCGATAGAACTTCCCCTGCTCGGCCGGAGGCTTGTGCTTCAGAAGCTTCGCGCACATCATCGGCGTCAATGTGAGCGAGACTACCGCCGAGACCAGAATGGTCACGCTCAGGGTTATTGCGAACTCGCGGAACAGTCGTCCTACTATGTCGCCCATGAAAAGCAGCGGGATCAGCACAGCTATCAACGATACGGTCAATGAAATAATGGTGAAGCCGATTTGCTCCGAACCCTTCAGTGCGGCCTGGAGAGGCGAGTCCCCTTCCTCGATGTAACGCGCGATGTTCTCGATCATCACGATCGCGTCGTCTACAACAAACCCGGTCGAGATCGTAAGCGCCATCAGGGTGAGATTGTTCAGGCTGTACCCGAGCAGATACATCACCCCGAAAGTGCCGACCAGCGACAATGGCACCGCGATGCTTGGAATGACGGTCGCGGAGAGCGTGCGCAGGAAAAGAAAGATCACCATTACTACAAGAGCTACAGTCAGGATCAACTCGAACTGCACATCTTCAACTGAAGCCCTTATGGTGATGGTCCGGTCTGTAAGCACCGATACATCAATCGCGGATGGAAGCGACGCCTTGAGCTGCGGCAGAAGCTTTTCGATGCGATCCACGACTCCAATGATGTTGGCGCCAGGCTGCCGCTGTATGTTGAGAATGACCGCCGGGCGCTCGTTCATCCAGGCGGCTTGCTTGACGTTTTCGACATCGTCTATGACGTCGGCCACGTCAGATATCCGCACCGGCGCTCCATCTTTATACGCTACGATTATCGATCGATAGTTATCGCTCGAGACAAGCTGATCGTTCGCCTCAATCGTGTAAGCCTGCCTGGGCCCGTCGAAGTTCCCCTTAGCCTGATTGACGTTTGCGGTTGCGATGACAGTTCTCAGATCTTCGAGGCTCAACCCGTAAGCGGCGAGCGCGGTGGGATTCACCTGTATTCGCACGGCAGGCTTTTGTCCGCCGCTGATTGTGACAAGTCCTACTCCCGGCAACTGTGAAATCTTTTGCGCGAGCCGTGTGTCCGCAAGGTCCTGGACCTTTGAAAGCGGCAGCGTGTCTGAAGTCAGCGCAAGGGTCAGAATAGGCGCATCGGCTGGATTGGTCTTACTGTAGATAGGCGGGTTGGGCAAGTCGCGCGGCAAAAACGTTCCGGCCGCGTTGATGGCCGCCTGTACCTCTTGTTCGGCGACGTCAATGTTCAGATCCAGAGTGAATTGGAGAGTGATCAGCGAACTGCCAAACGAACTGGACGAGGTCATCTGATTCAGTCCGGGCATCTGCCCGAACTGTCTTTCCAGAGGGGCGGTGACAGATGACGCGATCACATCCGGACTGGCGCCGGGATAAAAGGTCAGGATCTGAATCGTGGGATAGTCGACCTGCGGCAGCGCGGAAACCGCCAGCCAGTGGTAGGCGACGAAGCCCGACAACAGGATAGCGGCCATCAGCAGGGACGTTGCGACCGGCCGCAAGATGAATATTCTCGAGGGACTCATTCCGCTTGCCCTGACGCCGCCACCTGCACCTTGCTGCCCGCTCGGAGCTTATCGACTCCGTCCACCACAACCTGTTCGCCGTCGGCGAGTCCTTTATCAATCGAAGCCTGCGTGCCTTCGATAATTCCAACGGTGATTTGCCTCACATCGACAGTCTGATCCGGTTTAACAACGTAGACGAATGTCCCTTGCGGGCCGCGCTGGATTGCGACCGCCGGGATCAGGATCTTGTCCTTCTTCATCTCCACCAACAGCCGAATATTCACGAACTGGTTGGGGAACATGGTGTTGTCTTTGTTGTCGAAAACCGCTTTGAGACGCGACGTGCCAGTGGTTTGATCGATCTGGTTGTCGATGGTCGCCACCTTTCCGTCTGCGATTTTGGTTTGTCCGCTGCGATCGGAAGCCTCCACTGAAAGCTGCTCGCCTGATCTGATTCGCTTGAGCACCTGGCCAAGGCTGTCTTCGGGAATGGTAAAGAGCACAGCAATGGGTTGGACTTGAGTGATGACTACAAGTCCGTTCTGATCGGCGGCGTGAATCATATTTCCCACGTCCGCGAGTCGCAGCCCCACTCGGCCGGCGAGCGGCGCAGCAATCCGGCAATAACTAATGTTCAGTTTCGCATTGTCGATCGCGGCCTGGTCCGCTCGGATGACGCCGTCTAACTGACGCACGGTTGCCGCTTGCGTATCGTACTGTTGTCTGGTGATCACGCCGTGTTCAACGAGCGCCGTATATCGGTCGAGATCAAGTTTGGCATTGCTAAGCTGCGCCTGATCGCGAGCCATCTGTCCCTCGGCTTGGTTGAGCTGAACTTTGAAAGGCTGCGGATCGATCTCGGCGAGCAGATCGCCCTGTCGAACAAACTGACCTTCCTGGAAGGCAACTCTCAGCAGTTGGCCGTCGATTCGGCTTCGGACGGTGACCGTGTTGAAGGGGGTCACGGAGCCGAGGCCGTTCAGATAAACCGGGATTTCGCCAGCTTGCGCCTTGGCCACCGCTACAGGAACGCTCGCGGAAGCGGAGTCACGCGGCGGCTTGGTAGCCGCGCTTTGAGCCTGCCATTTGGTAAGCGCCCAGAATCCGGCGACGGCAAGTACTACAAAAATAATCAGCCAAATCCACCAGCGTCGCTTCTTCGCTTTTGGCGGGCTTACTTCGGAGATGTGCTCAGATTCTACCTCTGCACCAGTGGTCACGCTCGATGTGTTCACACTCATTGAATACCGAAAGGCTTCAAGGAAATTGTGGCCCGTCGAATCGGGCCGGCAAGCGTCACGCGGTCACCTTCTTATACTCCCTCATCGCGTCAGCGGTTTCAAGAAGCGTGCGTCCGGCAAACTTCACATTTGTCGATCTGCGGCCTTTTGTCGGCAAACTGCAAAGTTGTCGGACATTCAATTGGACAATGAATTCTAGAAGTGCTCTTCTTCCTGGGATGCACAGGGCGGCGCTTCGACCAATGATGAGATTCGTCCCCACGCGCTTGTCTGCCAGTTGTCGAACACTTCTGCAGTAGGCGCCCAAACAGGAAGTGTTACCAACAAATAGTCCGCGAGTGATTTCACGTAAGGCTCATACATTCGTCGGAGTTCTGAAAGCTTCGCATCGGCATCATCACCAACCGCCAGCTTAACGCCGGCGACCGAGAGAAAAGATCGTAGTCGATTGTGCTCCTCGTTCGACAGGCGATCCGATGTGATCTCCCGTGGAGGTGTGTTGAATATTTGTGCAAGATCCACGACCGCGTGTCTGGCCATCGCAAATGTTAGCTGTCCCTGTCGCTTCGACACCCCGTCTACGCCAACCATCACCAACGCGCTCGCGTCGAGAACAGCGGTCAATGCCGTTAACCATGACTGGTTGTTGTGCTGCGACCGGTAGTAGCACAAGACCGGATAAGAAAGGTGACTCTCCATAAGCTCTGCCGCCCAACGTTCCCAGTTGTAGAGAAGCCGATCGAGGTCTGCGATATTCTGGCCATGGCGACGAAGAAGTTCCGCAGCGCTTGGCGGCGAACCGGCCCGCGCATCCAACAATGTTATGCTTGCCTCCCTTCGAGAAAATGCCTGATAGATCACCGGCAAGTAACCGATTATGAGCGCGAGAAAACCGAAACCCAGGCCGGCTTCCAGAATCGCCAGCACCCGCGCCAGCGTCTCCGCGGCAGTAATGTCTCCATAGCCCAACGTGAAGAATGTCGTGCCGCTGAAATAGAAATACGAGCCCAGATTCACTTGCCCGTCGTTGATGTTGAGGCGCGAGCCCAGCGACCAGTGCAGCACACCGAAACCCGCAACTAATCCTACCGCCCAAACAATTAGAAGCATGATCAACGAAAGAGGCCCAAAGAAACCGAGGAATCCTTCGCGGCGCTTGTTGGATTTGATCCGCCGCGCGATCGCCGCGAAAGGAATCCACGTTACGCGATAGAAAGCCCGAGCCAGCCGGACTCTCCGAGTTACGCGCCTCGGGAGCACGACTGTTTCAAACGCATCCAGGAGGATTGCTAAGATAAGAAGAACGCTAACGAGGGTGATAACTGTTTTCATCTGGGACCGCTCACGAATTTCGATCAGGATGGGTTGATCGGGACCGCGAGAACTTCAAGCCTTATTCACTACGCTCCAGTGCAGCGCGATCCCAGTTTGCCAGCCTGGCTCCTGCCTCATAAGTGCTTTGCATGAATTCCAGCAGCGACCGATCGGGTGAATCAGATTTCCTGACTTCATCATAAGGCAAAAAGAACTCCGACATTTCGGTGCTGTAAAACGCGGCACTGGGTTCAATTGACGCGTTTTCCAATCCCGGCGGCGCCGGTGCGGTATAGGAATAAAACATCGGCGACTCGACTGCGCCTCCGCCCGGCCACAGGCCGTGACTGATGACCTCGTGCGAATAAGCCTCGCGAGTTATCGCGTCTGCTCCCGGCCGCTCAGGCGCGGGACGCCCGGAGAACCGCGTAACCGCGAGATCAAAGCTTCCCCAGAAAAAATGAACCGGGCTACATTTTCCGATGAAGCGGGATCGGAATTGCTTGAACACCCTGTCCGCCTGAACCAGCATGCGCCAAAAACGATTCGCATACTCGGCGTCGTATGAAACGTGCTTTCGGTCTTCATCGAAAGGAATCGGCTCCGCGACTTCATCAGGCCTCGCGTGAATATGGACCGCAATGCCCAGAGAACCAAGCGTGTCCATCACATCACCATAGAAGTCGGCAACCGAACGCGCCGCGAGCGCGAGTGACTTTGTTAAGCCGTCGCTGGTGTTGAAAAGCAGGCGGTGGTCGATGAAATCGAAGTCCATCTGAAATGTGCCGGTATTATTTGGAACCGGAGACGTGGTTAGTCCGCGCGACGTTAGATACAGAGTCGTATTCCACCAGTGATTCACAAGCGGAGTTTGCGAAAGCCGAATCTTACCGACGATCTGGCTCCACATGTGCAGCGTTGCGTAAGTGTCTTGCCACTCCTTCAATGGAAGACTCGGCCATATCTCATTCTTTGAATCAGACATCATGCCTCCTCAGTTACTTGCGCTTCGTGACTACTGATCGTATCAGTCGAGAAAACCGGCATGCGGAACGCGCCCACGTTATTCGCCAGCCATTTTGTCTTCGACCATCATAAACGCGCGTGCTGCGGTTGCCAACGCCAGTGCGACCTGCAATCATCATCGGCAGAGCTTCTCCTGAACTTGTCCTGGGTAAATCCGTTACCTCAATAAGGAGTTCGAGATGGGCGAGGACCTGACAACACGACCAATGCTCGAAGCTATCCTGGATGGACAACGCCACATTGTCACTCGGCTGACTGAATTGCGCGCGGGGAACGACACACTCTCGGCTAAGGTTGATCAGATCGCTGCCAGGCAAGACGAGCTCGCTGCCAAGCAAGACGAGCTCGCTGCCAAGCAAGACGAGCTCGCTGCCAAGCAAGACGGGCTCGCTGCTCGGCAAGACCGATTGGAACTTCGCATGGCGGAACTCGGTCGCGAAGTTCGTGACGGCCTCTACAATACCAACCGGGCCATCGAAGTGTTCAACAAGCGAGTGCTTGATTTTGAAGTGTGGTTGAGAAGAATAGATGAGCGACTGCACGACGAAATCCTGATTCGAACCCGCTGATCTCGGGTCGCCGCTTCAAAACATCAACGGCCTATCGAGGCAACCAGGGAAAGAACGCATTGGTGCGCCGCACGTAGTCGCTATACTCGGGCTTTGTCTTCATCAATGTCTTTTCGAGCACCGCAACGCCCGAGACCTTCATCAACACGCCGGTCATAATCAAAGGACTGATCGCCGTACAACCGCCGGACGGTGTACTGAGAGCCATCAAGAAGAAGCCCCACCACAGCAGCGCGTCGCCGAAGTAGTTTGGATGTCGCGTGTAACGCCACAGGCCTTGATCCATCACCTTGCCTTTGTTCTTCGACTCGCCTATGAACCGCGCCAGCTGAAGATCGCCTATCGACTCGAATGCAAATCCGATCAGCCACGCGATCGCGCCCGCCCAATCGAGAGAGGTCAACCTTGCGGGCACCCGCGAAGTCTCGCCTATCTGCAGCGGCAACGAGATCGCCCACATCAGCAACCCCTGAACGGCGAAGACCGAGTAGAGACTCACCACTGGAAACCGTTTGCCATGACGCGCTCGCATCGCCCTGTATCGAAAGTCCTCACCCTTGCCTTTGTTCCGAAAGAAGATGTGACCAGCAAGCCGCAAACCCCACACTGCCACCAGCGCGGTGATGAGAATCCTTCGCATCTCATAACCTTCGCCAATAGCGCAGCTGACCGCCGCGATCAAAACAAAACCAAGACCCCAAAACGTGTCGACGATGCTTGCGTCTTTCTTGACGAGGCTCAGCAGCCAGACTCCGAGCATCAGCGCGGCGGTCACTGCCAGAGTGATACCCATTACCGATAGCGTATGGTCCACAGCTAACCTCGAGGAAGAGCATCTCAATTGCGAATCTAATTGACAACGTCAACTCTGACTTCTCTCCGTGAACTCGCGGGTCTGACACTTACCGCATATTTCCGAAGAGCTTGCGGCTCCGACAGTTGTAGACTGACCCGGCCCTGCTTTTCTGTGACCGATGCCAAACAACTCACGTTTTGCTTCGTACCATCGTATGATTCTACAGATGGACAAGTGCGAGCGATGAACAAGCAAGTTGACAGAGAATCGAAGGCGCCTGCCCAACGCGACCCGGCGGCGAATGTCGCAAGCGTTGCAGCCCTCAGATTACCGATCTGGTTGCGATACGCAGGGTACGCGGCGCTGGGCCTCGCCGGCACGTTGACAATCGCAGTAGGGGCCGCCAGCTATCCGCTCTCGGGACTCCTCATAAGACCCAGGCTCAAGCGGCTCTCGCAGCTTAAGAGCCCACATCTCCGGCACCTTATTCGCCGCAGCGGAATCGCTTTTGAAGACATCACCATCTCGTCATTCGACCGCACGCGCTTGTACGGATGGTGGATGAGCGCTGGTAGAAAAGCCGCCACCGTCGTGGTGCTTCACGGCGTCAAGAAGAATCGCACCGACGTGCTCCGAGCTGCGTTGGTCCTGAGGCGCGCTGGATTAAATGTGCTTCTGTTCGACGGGCGCGGACACGGCAACAGCGAAGGTCGCTATGTGACTTACGGATTCTACGAACGTCGAGACGTCGAGTCAGCGATTGAATGGCTGGTCAAAGAGAAGAAGATCGATGGCAGTCGCGTCGGGCTTGCCGGGGAATCGATGGGCGCGGCGATTGCGCTGCAGGTCGCGGCGCATAACTCGCGAATACGCGCGGTGTGGGCGGATAGCCCGTTCGCATCGCTGCGACGCATTACCGAGGAGTTTGTAAGGCGATTCACGCGACTGCCCGATGCGGTGCTGAATCCTGTGTTGTGGACTTCGATCCAGGTAGCGAGTTACCGAGGCAAGTTTGATGTGTACTCCGTCGATCCGTTAGCTCTCGCCGGCAAGATCGTCTGTCCGGTGTATCTGGTTCACGGCACCAAAGACCAGTTGATAGCGACAGCGCACTCGGAGAACATCTACGCGGCGCTCGGCGGCGAAAAAGAGATCTGGTTCGTGGAGGGCGCTCGGCATGCGCGTTCGATTCGTCATGCGAGACGAGACTATAGCGAACGCCTGTCAAAGTTCTTCAGGGAGCGCCTTTGAGCCAGGGCTAAACGCAAGGGGCTAACTCGGGTCTCTGCGACACTTACTCTCTGCTCTCCTTTGCGGACAGCTCGTCCGGTTGACACTCAATCAAGTGCTCTGATAATTTCAAGTTTTCGTCAGGACGACCAATTTTTTCCTGAGTAGCTCAACGGTAGAGCATCCGGCTGTTAACCGGAGGGTTGTAGGTTCGAATCCTACCTCAGGAGCCAATATCTTAAACACTTAGAGGCAGCTGCTAACCGGCTGCCTCTAGTTGTGTGACCGGTATGTGACCGGACTTCTGGCTCCTCGACATGTTTTCAACAGCGCGACGTTTTCTTTCATCGGTCGCGTGAGTATAGCGAGCCGACATCTGGATCGTGCTGTGCCCGAGGATCGCAGCAATCGTGAAGGCATCAGTGCCGCCGGCTGCAAGCCTGGTCGCCGCTGTGTGACGCAGATCGTGAAACCTGAAGTCGTCGATCTTCGCATCAGTAAAGAGCAGAAGCCCAGGCCACCTTAATCCAATCCACATTGAACACTCGCGGACCAACCCGCTTCAGTGATTCAAGAGCACTCCGCGCATCCTGATTCAAAGGTATCACCCGACCTTGCCACTTTCTGTGCTGGTGACATAGATAAGACCACGGCTCAGGTCTACGTTCTTCCATTCCAAGCCGAGTATCTCACCGCGAAAAGGCCATACGTGTGTAATGGCGCGTTTGGAACTCTCGCTGTTGCGTTCGTCCTGTTCCTTGCCAGAGTCCCGCAGCCCAACTGGCTCCTTATTTGATCGCTTGTGGCGATTAGGGAATCAGCGAGAGCTGCCGGGAGTTTCTTTCCCTTCTGAGCATTCACTTGGTTGATGAAGTCCTGAAGTTTGCTGCAAGCCGCAAAAGTGTCTCCGGCCTGCAGAGCATCCAACGCTGCCTGAAGGTTAGCGTTGAGGCTCCTCTTGATACCTACTGGCGACAGGTTCGAGTTAGACACAGTTGTCATCACATCTTCAATCTCCGCCATCACGTTTGGCGTCGCCGACAGAACGCCCCACCCGGGGTAAAAATCACTCGCCGGATTGTTAGTCAAACGGATTTGATTCGAGCCGTCCGCGTTCATCACGTAGATCTCATTGTTGCCGTCGCGGCTGGACACAAAAGCAATCTTGCTTCCGTCATGACTGAACGACGGGTGACGCTCACTCGCCAAATTGTTGGACAAATTGATTTGGTTTGAGCCGTCCGCATTCATCAGATAAATCTGAAAATTGCCGTCCCGGGTGGAAGCAAAGGCAACCTTGCTGCCGTCGGGACTGAACGACGGCTCCTAATCGAGTGCCGAATTGTTGGTCAGGCGAATCGGACTTGAGCCGTCCGCGTTCATCACATAAATCTCATCATTGCCATCGCGGGCCGAGCGGAAAGCGATCTTGCTTCCGTCATGACTGAACGACGGGTCAAAGTCACTAGCCGAATTGTTCGACAGATCGATTTGACCTGAACCGTCGGAGTTCATCACATAGATTTCCGAGTTTCCGTCGCGGAAGGAAACAAAAGCGATCTTGCTTCCGTCAGGACTGAATGAAGGCGAGATATCATCCGCCAGATTGTTGGACAGATTGATTTGATTTGAGCCGTCCGCGTCCATTACGTAGATTTGAAAGCGATCGTCACGGGTGGAATCGAAAGCAATCTTGCTACTTGCAGAACTGATCGAAGGATCTTGATCCGCCGCTGGATTGTTTGAGAGGTTGGTTTGATCCGAGCCGTCCGGGTTCATCAGATAGATTTCCCGGTTACCGTCGCGGAAGGATTGAAAAACAATCTTTAGCTGTGTGGCGGCGAATGCTACGTTGGATCGTGAAATACAAAGCGCCACTCCGGTCACCATGACTGACAGAACTGTAACCACGAATGCCAACCGTATTCGCGAAGGCGATGTGGTACCTTTATTTCTCATTTTAGTTTACGCTCCATTCTTGTTGATCTTTCAAACGAAGGTCGTCGCGCACCTTCACCGGCTTGTCTCCGAGTTTCGTCAAACGAATTGATCTGTGAAGCCAACTCACCTTTGAGCCATGCCTCAGCCAACAGGTCCTCGATCAAGAAACTCGTGCCGTGCGCAGGAAGCCATGAACTCTGCCGACGTTATCGAACCGTCGCTTCGGCGCTAACTCCAGGCGCGGCGGTGAACGTCAGTTGTGTTAGCCCCGTTCCATCGGCGTTCATCACGAAGATGTTCTCGTTCTCGCTCGTTACGGGACGGCGGCCGGTAAAGTAGATCGACTGCCCATTCCGCGACCACCCGGGTGCCCGGCTTCCCCACTTGCTCGTGGGAACATCGTCCGGTTTGGGGGTAAGGTTAAGCTGGTTGTTTCCGTTGGCGTCCATAACGAAGACCGAGGGGTAGCCTGCGCGCGTGCTTAAAAAAGCAATCTTGTTGCCGTCAGGCGACCACGAGGCCATCTGATTGATCATCGCCTCGGCCGTGAGCTGAATCGGATTGGATCCGTCGCGGTCAATCAGGTAGAGGTCAGTATCCCGCCGAATAGCTAGTTGTTTACCGTTTGGTGACCATTCGGGAAACTGGTCCAGGCCGGCATAATCCGTAACGCGAGTGAGATGCCTGCCGTTGGGTTTAATCACATAAATTTCAAAGTTGCCATCGACGTTAGAATGGAAGGCGATCCACCTCCCGTTGGGCGACCACCGCGGCCATGAGTCCTCAGCCTCGTTGAAGGTCAACTGCCTTACGTCGCTTCCGTCCGAGTTCATCACGAAGATCTCAAAATCGCCTGTTGGATTGGTGTCCGTGATGCGGTTGCTGGAAAATACGATCTGCGTTCCGTCAGGCGAGATATCCGGACGTTGATCATTCCTTGAGTCAAATGTGAGACGGGTTTGCTCGGAGCCGTCGGGATTCATCACGTATATCTCATTGTTACCATCACGGTTGCTCTCAAAGGCGATGCTGCGGGGACGTCCTTTCAGGGCCTCCACATCTTCCCTGACGGATTCAGACGAAGACCACAGATCAGCGTGAACGGAGTCTAATGCGAACGTGAAGACCACCATGCAGATGCCTGCGAACAGTGAGCTAAATATTGAGTTGAGAAGATTCTTATTAGTTTTCATGTCTGTCATCTCCTTGAATTTGTGTTCAGCTTCGAGGCCGGCGCGTCGGTGCCGAAGCACATTTTGCCGGTGTCCCTCATCTCTTAACGCGCAGATACTCGCCGAAAGTGGCCAGTCGCTCCGGCCTCTTTGGCGGTATGTTCGCTCCCCTTTTGTGACGCACTTTCAGCTCGACCACATTGATTGACTTGCATACGACAGGCGGATATGGTTAGCCGAGTGTAAGCGTTTGCGTCTCAAGGAAAAGTGAGAGGGGATTCGGTGACCACTCTTTCACAAACAGGCGTGACCGAACTGCTGGCAGATTGGAGCAATGGAGATCAGGAAGCGCTTAATAAGCTGATCCCACTGGTCTATGATGAGCTCCACAAGCTGGCCAGCCGCTATCTGCGTCGAGAACGTTCTGATCATACACTGCAGACAACAGCGCTGGTTCACGAGGCATATCTAAAGCTCGTGGATCAGAAGGATGCCAACTGGCAGAACCGTGTGCAGTTCTTCGCCGTGGCGTCGCAGTTGATACGTCGCATTCTAGTGGATTATGCCAGGCGTCATCGGGCCTCTAAACGAGGCGGGAGCTATTACAAGGTAACCCTTGACGAGGGGCTGGTGTCGTCTGAAGAAAAGGATGCCGAGCTGTTAACCCTCGACGAGGCGCTCGATAAATTGAGGGTTGTTGATTCGCAGCAAAGCCGCGTGGTGGAACTCCGCGTATTTGCGGGGCTCACTCTGGAGGAAACAGCGCAGGCGCTGAACATATCACCCAGGACCGTACGGCGCGAATGGAACATGGCCAAGGCCTGGCTTCACCGAGAGATCAAGAATACCGGTCGGGCGATTGCTGACAACTAACCAATCCTCAATTCTCCCTATCACTCGGGCACGAATCAACAACGATGATGACAGCAGAGCGATGGCAGCAGGTAAAGCAGATCTTTCAATCGGCCATCGAGCGTCCGCCTTCGGAGCGCGACGGCTTCATATCACAGGCCTGCGCTGATGACCCAGACCTCCGTAGCCAAGTCCAGTCGCTCATCTCCTCTTATGATGAAGCCGACGATTCTTTTCTTACTGGTGCCGTCAATCGTGCTGCCCAGACGATCTTCGATGATGAGGCCAAATCTCTCCTGGGTCATTCCTTCGGTCCATACGAAGTAACTGCCCTGATAGGGCGCGGCGGCATGGGGGAAGTTTACCTTGCGCAGGACAGCCGCCTGGCTCGTAAGGTAGCGCTCAAGCTTCTACCTTCGCACGTCACTCAAGACAAACAGCGGCTGGAGCGATTCAAGCAAGAGGCACGAGCAGCGTCGGCGCTCAATCACCCGAACATACTTACAATCCATGAGATTGGCGAGACCGAGGGGCGCCCGTTCATCGCCACAGAATTCGTCGAGGGCGAAACGTTGCGCAGTCGCATGGAAAGCTCTCGAATCGGGCACAGCGAGGCGCTGGATGTTGCTATTCAAATAGCATCGGGTCTGAACGCCGCGCACGAGGCCGGGATAGTTCACCGGGACATCAAGCCAGAGAACATAATGCTGCGTCGGGACGGCTACGTGAAGATCTTGGATTTCGGACTGGTAAAGCTGGTAGAGCGGCAGGCCGCCGGCCAAGATTTATCAACGCTGGTTAAGACAGAAGAAGGAGTGATCATGGGCACGGCCGGGTACATGTCGCCGGAGCAGGCGCGCGGCCAGTCGGTAGATTGCCGGACCGATATATGGAGCCTTGGAGTGGTGCTCTACGAGATGCTTTCTGGCCACGCGCCGTTTGAAGGGGAAACTCCTGGCGATGTAATCGTATCGATAATCGACCGGGAACCTGTGCCGCTTGCCTCCTATGTGGAGAACGTGCCGTTGGCGTTGGATTGGATAGTGAGGAAGGCTCTGCGCAAGGAGCGAGAGGAGCGCTACCAGATAATCAAAGACCTGTTAATCGATCTCAGGAATTTGAGAAAGGAGTTGGAGGTGAGTGCCGAGATGGAACGGTCTGCACCACCAACTGGCAGGGCAATGAGCAGCGGCCAGTCTGCGGCGGCACCCGCACACTCTACGTCGAGCGCTGAGTATATCGTTACGGAAATCAAACAGCATAAACGCGCAGCCCTTCTGATTGGTGGAATAATAATTGTTTCGGCGGTTGGGTTCTATCTGTTGTCTCGCCGCAGTCCCGCGACTAAAGAAGCATTACTGAGAAACGCTACCTTCACTCAGCTCACAGACCAGGCAGGGCCGGAATATTCTCCCTCTCTTTCGCCCGACGGCAAATCATTCGTTTACGCCAGCTACGCTGCTGGAAATTGGGACATCTACTTGCAACGCGTGGGCGGGAAAAATCCCATCAACTTGACGAAGGATTCTGCCGCCGATGATACGCAGCCGGCCTTTTCCCCTGATGGCGAGCGTATTGCTTTTCGCTCGGAGCGACAAGGCGGCGGAATCTTCCTAATGGGCGCGACCGGAGAGAGTGTCAAGCGGCTGACGAATTTCGGTTACGACCCGGCCTGGTCTCCCGATGGGAAAGAGATTGCTTGCGCGGACGAAGGCGTTCTTACGCCTGCCTTTCGAACGCACGAAAGTTTACTTTCGGCGGTTAATGTCGCTACGGGAGAGAAGCGGCTGGTCACGAAAACTGACGCGGTGCAACCCAACTGGTCTCCGCACGGATATAGGATTGCTTATCAGGGCAGACGGAATTTAGCGCAACGAGATATCTGGACCATTCCGGTTGGTGGAGGCGAGCCGGTTGAGGTGACAAACGACGCAGCGATGGACTGGAACCCGGTTTGGGCGCCGGAGGGAAACCACCTTTATTTTGTAAGCGACCGTGGCGGAAGCATGAATCTCTGGCGAGTAGCAATTGAAGAGCAAACGGGAAGAGTGTTGGGGGCACTTGAAGCAGTCACTACTCCATCTCCTTACATCGCGCACCTGAGCTTTTCCCAAGACGGGCACCGCATGGCCTATGTGCACATGGTCAGAAGCGGTAATCTCCAACGAATCGCATTTGATCCGGTTAGGGAAACCATCGTAGGGCAACGTGTTTTGGTCACTGAAGGTTCAAGGCTGGCACTTGTCACTGATCTGTCGCCCGACGGCGAATGGCTAGCGTTTGACACGCAAACCGACAAACAAGAGGATATTTTCGTCGTTCGGCGCGACGGCACAGGTCTGCGTCAATTGACCGATGACAGCTATAAAGATCGAGCGCCGCGTTGGTCCCCCGATGGTAAACGGATTGCGTTCTTTTCCGACCGGAGTGGGAAGTGGGAGACCTGGATGATCAATGCCGATGGCAGTGGACTCCAGCAGATTACTTACAGTACTGATGGAATTACAAATCCCACTTGGTCGCCCGACGGAACTCGCCTCGCCTTGCGCAATGTTCGCAGCCGTCATACGTCAATCATGGACGTTGGAAAGTCCTGGCAGGAGCAGTCACTAAAGACACTACCGCCAATGAGCGATTCGGGGGAAGGCTTTGCGGTGTGGTCTTGGTCTCCCGACGGGCGAAGACTTGCCGGGATGCGGTCCGAGGCGCCCGCGTCCGGCGTCGTTGCCTACTCTTTGGAATCACAGCAGTACGAGAAGCTCACAGATTTCGGCTCTCAGCCCGTCTGGTTGAGTGACAGCCGGAGGCTGCTGTTTCGGCAGCAAGACAAGCTTTACCTGATTGACAGCCAGTCAAGAAACATTCGGGAGCTTGTCTCGGTGCCCCCGCATGAATTTGGCGTTGGGGTTACGCTTCCTCACGATGATCGGCTGATCTATTTTTCTCTGCTCACTACCGAAGCGGACATCTGGATGATGACTCTGGAATGAATGAAAGTATTGAAAATCAACCCATGACCCGCCTGCCCACGACAAAAGTTCAACGGCCGGGGTTTTCTTCATCGGAGACACCTCAATTTGTTGGGCCGATGACATTAGTGATCCCGGGAGAAACGCAGGTTTGATTCAAGAACCTGGTGGTTCCAATCGAGTTGCGCACCCGCGCGCCGTGCGAATATTGTTGTCTTTCCAGTGGACCGTTCAGGTCAGAAGCCACTTCTCATGACTCCAGGGAAATCATTGTCGCATTACTCTCTTCGTTAAAGTTCCCCACGTATCTCGTTGCGACTTTCGCTTGCGCAGCTGCGAAAACGTCGCCGGCGGGCCTCAGGATACCCAGTCGCCAGCTATCTTCCGGCGCGTGGGGCGACGAAAGTGGATCCAATGGTCGCATTGCGACATGAATAGCGCTTATCAAGACAACGCTTCAACTCAAGCTGCAGAGGCTTGGAAGATATTCACATCACCATGAAAAACGAGGCTGACATCTGACTAGACATCAGCCTCAAAAATAAATCGACGAAGTTCCAGAAACAAAACTTATTGTTGCAGGCTCGCTTTGATAACTCAGAAGCGAGAAAAGAGAACGCCTCAGAAGATCTTGCGTTTCTCGGTTCGGTTCTTGTACAACCAGACGCCGGTAGCCGCGCCGCCGCCGACCAGGGCCCCAATCACAGCGCCCTTCTTGCCTTTGACTACTGCGCCAGTAGCCGCACCGGCTCCAGCGCCAATGCCTATCACTGTAGCAGCGCCGCCAGGTCCGGGCATCCAACTGTGCTTGTATTGGTAATTCAGGATACCCGGTCCATCGAACAAGGTGATCTTCCCTTGCCCGACTCTGACGCCGTTCTTATCGCGTCGGATGAAGCCTCCATACTCGTCTCGATTCTGGGCGGACGCATTCAAAGGCATCGCCAGCCCAAACAGGGAGAGGACGAGCAAGAGACCAGCTAGCTTTTTTCTCATTCTCAATTCCTCCGGAGTTTGTTGAGCGGTTCGTGTGTGCGTGAGCCGCCGCGGTGCAGCTCAGCGATTGGGGGATGCCGGGGACAACGTTCGCGTTGCCCGCCGATCCCTGAAAGAGGCCTCCGCTTCAGAGCGAGTGGTAGTTAGATACGCTGCGCCCGCGCCCAATCGCGAACTTTGCGCAGCCAGACCGTGCTCTTCAATGTTTGACTCTGGGAGAGAAAGGCCGTCGCGGTATCGCTGTCAAGCGTGGTAAGTGCGAGACTGTGCGTAGTCTCGATATAAGCCTCCGACTCCAGTCGATAGAATATGACTCTCGCTCCATCGAAGCGCCATACCTCCGGTATTCCAACCGCCGCGAAGATCGGAAAGCGGTTGAGCGATTCACGCGTGATGTCCACGTCAATTACCAGATCGGGTGGTGGATTAACCGGGAGTTTGATGTTGGCGTTACCCATGACGGCATCCGCGTGCTGGATATAGAAGCAAGAATCAGGTTCGAACGCTTTGAGCAAATCTTTTCGCCTGAAGGTCATCGAGCCCAGCCGCTGGATATCGATGCTCCATTCTTCGGCCAACACCTCGACGAGCGTGGCCAGCGTTCGATTGGGCATTTCGTGTCGGGATGAGATAACCATGATCTGGAGTACACCCTCGTCGTAGGTGAAGCGCGTGCCGCACCTCTCGCCGTGCTCGGTGATCAGGCGTTCGTAGGTCTCCCAGCTCACGTTGTCCAGAATCACTAATTGCTCGGGTGAACTTACCACTGTTGCCATGATCTTCTCCGGTACCCAGTCAGGTCGCCCTGATTTATACTACTTGCGTCGCCACAGCGCCTTCAGATAATCGCGGTTCATTCGCGAGATGAAATCCAAACTGATCTCTTTCGGACAAACAGCTTCGCACGAACCCATCACCGTGCAGTTGCCGAAACCTTCTTCATCCATGGCGCGAACCATACTCAAGACGCGGTTATCTTTTTCGGGTTTGCCCTGCGGAAGTATGTTCAGGTGAGAAACCTTAGCCGCAACGAAAAGCATCGCCGAAGCGTTCTTACAGGCGGCTACACACGCGCCGCACCCAATGCACGCCGCGGCATCCATCGAGAGATCGGCTTCGGGCTTGGACACGGGGATCGAGTTGCCGTCGGGCGCGCCGCCAGTCCGAGCAGATATGAAGCCCCCCGCCTGGATGACCCGATCAAACGCGCTGCGATCGACGACCAGATCTCTAATAACCGGAAACGGGCGCGCTCGCCACGGCTCGATTGTCAGCACCTGGCCGTCCTTGAAGTGACGCATATGCAACTGGCAGGTCGTCGTAGCCCCGAGCGGTCCGTGCGCGACTCCATTAATCACCATGCCGCATGTGCCGCAGATTCCCTCGCGGCAATCGTGATCGAACGCGATCGGTTCCTCGCCGCGTTTGATCAAACCTTCGTTCACGATGTCGAGCATCTCCAGGAAAGACATGTCCGGCGATACGCCGTCAGCTTTGTACTCGACAAACTGGCCGGGCGTGTCGCTGTTCTTTTGGCGCCAAATGCGTAACGTAAGATTCATTTCCGTGTCGAATTCCTTATCAACGGTTCTCTTTGCGTCCTTTGCGGTCCTTTGCGTCTTTGCGCTGAGAATTCTTCACGCAAAGACGCAAAGGACCGCAAAGGACGCAAAGAGCAAAACTACTTATAACTCCGCTGCGCCAGATGGACTTCTTCGTACTGCAATGGTTCCTTGTGAAGAATCGGGCGTTCGTCCACGCCTTGATACTCCCACGCCGAAACATAAGAGAACTTCTCGTCGTTGCGTTTCGCTTCGCCGTCCGGAGTCTGATGCTCTTCGCGGAAATGGGCGCCGCACGATTCGTCCCGCAGCAACGCATCAAGCACCAGCAGCTCGCCAAATTCCATGAAGTCGGCCACGCGGCCCGCATACTCGAGTGACTGGTTCAGCTCATTCCCTTCCCCAAGGACGTTCACCTCCTCCCAAAACTCCTGCCGGAGCCCCGGAATCTTTTCGAGCGCCTCCTTCAGTCCGGCCTCGTTGCGCGCCATCCCGCACTTGTCCCACATAAGCCTGCCAAGCTCGCGATGAAACTCGGTGACCGTTCGCCGGCCCTTGATCGACAGGAACTTGTTTGTTCGCGTCGCGACTTCCTCTTCGACTTTCCTGAACTCCGGATGATCGAGGGAAGGCTTCTGTGGACGCTCGGTCCCGAAGTAATCGCCGATCGTGTAAGGCAAAACGAAGTACCCGTCCGCCAGTCCCTGCATCAACGCGCTGGCGCCCAGCCGGTTCGCGCCGTGGTCGGAGAAGTTCGCTTCACCGATCACATACAACCCCGGGATGTTGCTCATCAGGTTGTAATCCACCCACAACCCGCCCATCGTGTAGTGACTCGCGGGATAGATGCGCATCGGAGTTCGGTAAGCGTCCTCACCAGTGATTCTTTCGTACATCTCGAACAGATTTGCGTAGCGCTCACGGATCACGTCCAGGCCCAGTCGCTGAATCGCATCGCGAAAATCGAGATATACGCCGCGTCCGCCCGGCCCGACCCCCCGGCCTTCGTCACAGACTTCCTTAGCCGCTCGCGACGCTATGTCGCGAGGCGCGAGGTTCCCATAAGCCGGATACTTGCGCTCGAGATAGTAGTCGCGGTCTTCGTCGGGAATTTCGCCGAGCGCGCGATGATCGCCTTTGCTCTTAGGCACCCACACGCGGCCATCATTACGAAGGGATTCCGACATTAACGTCAGTTTGGATTGATGATCGCCGCTGACCGGTATACAGGTTGGATGAATCTGGGTGAAACAAGGATTAGCCATCAGTGCACCGCGTTTATAAGCACGCCAGATGGCGGTGACATTGCAGCCCTTGGCGTTGGTCGACAGAAAGAACACGTTGCCGTAGCCCCCCGTCGCAAGCACTACCGCATCCGCGGCGTGTGAGCTGATCTCGCCCGTCACGAGGTCGCGAACCACGATTCCCTTCGCGTGACCGTCGATCAGCACCAGGTCCAGCATCTCGGTGCGCGGGTACATCTTCACGCCGCCGGCCGCGATCTGTTTCTCCAGAGCTTGATAAGCCCCGAGCAGCAGCTGCTGCCCCGTCTGGCCTCGCGCGTAAAAAGTCCGCGAGACTTGCGCACCGCCAAACGAGCGATTCGCAAGATAGCCCGAGTACTCACGTGCGAACGGAACTCCCTGGGCTACGCACTGATCGATGATGTTGACGCTGACTTCGGCAAGCCTGTAGACGTTGGCTTCACGCGAGCGAAAGTCTCCGCCCTTGATCGTGTCGTAGAACAAGCGATAAACGCTGTCGCCGTCGTTTTGATAATTCTTCGCCGCGTTGATTCCGCCCTGCGCGGCGATCGAGTGCGCGCGGCGCGGGCTGTCCTGAAAGCAAAAGCACTTGACCTTGTAGCCCAGCTCCGAGAGCGTTGCCGCGGCCGAGCCCCCTGCGAGCCCCGAGCCTACGACGATCACGTCGAACTTGCGTTTGTTGGCGGGGTTGACGAGCTTGATGTTGTTGCGGTGGCTGCTCCACTTCTGAGCCAGCGGTCCCGCAGGTATTTTGGCATCGAGTCTCATACTAATTACTTTCTCACCGCTCCCTCAGTTCACCCATCCCGCAAGTATAGAGATGGGTATAGAACAATTGCCGATGAAAATAACAATCGCTGAAATCTGCGCGAAACGATTAAATGCGGCGAGGGAGGAACTTCGCCTGATCCCAAGCGACTGAAAGATGCTTGAAACGCCGTGGCTTAAGTGCAAACACAGCAACGCCATCGAAACGATGTAGAACACCGAGACCCACGGATTGCGAAAAGCGTGAATTATCATCCCGTAAACGTCGTGACGGCTCAACGGGTCATGCATTTCCATGAACTCGGGATTAGTCACGCCGAATGTGAAGTGCATCAGGTGATAAACGATGAAAGCCAGGATGACCAACCCGCTGACCAGTATCGTGCGCGAGGCGTAAGTCGCGATAGGCTTACCCTCGGCATAAGCCTCGGGCCTGGCTGCTCGATTCTCGGCTGCCAGTTGAAGCGCGGACCAGACGTGCAGCACGGCTACGATGAACAGCCCGGCCCGTGCTGTCCATAACAGCGCCGGCTTCGACTTGAGCAGAGCCGCGTAAGCATTCACCGCGTCTCTTCCGATGAAGACCTGAAGGTTACCGGCCATATGAACGATCACAAACAGGAACAATAGTAGCCCGGTGATCGCCATGATGTATTTCTTTCCGAGAGAAGATCGGTAAGCGCGCGCGAGCAGGTTCATCAAAGGATCCTTAGATTAATTCCAGTGTGGCGGTTATTAAATTGAGACAATAACAAGTGGAGCTCGTGATGTAAAATTCAAAAGTTTCAGTTTATTGATAAGCGCGTCTTCTCCGTGCGGCTTACCTGACCAGCGCGCCAAAAGCTGAGCGAGCGCTCGACAGCGAAGTGGCTGAAAGGCGAGTTTAGCAATAACTGGTTGAATTCGGTGCTCGCACCGCGAGCCTGATCATTTCGGGTCCGAGTCCCTCAGCTGTCTCGTTGTATGTTCGGTCACACTGGAAGGTGAAGGCGCGAATTCCGGAGTATCGCCTGGCGGCAGGGACAGAGGTTGAGCCCCGCTCTCTAATGCGCCGGGCTGAGTGGGCGACTGGCCGGAACTTTTTACGAACAACCCGTTGATCAAGAGTCCCAGGCCGACGAAAAAGGGAATCACCCCGACTATCCACAGGCGGCTAAGGATCGCAGCCGCATCCCTGTCGACATTGCCGCCTGCAATGATTCCCTGCATGAACACGAACAAAAAGATCGCGAGGCCAATACCGACGCTCGTGGTGATGACTCCCGCTTTGATTTCCTTGTGGCTTCGCGATTCCCCGGGCGCAATCCCGCGCTGGCGCTCGAGCTCTTCTCTGCGTCTTTCGCGCTCGCCCTCCGAGAGCATCATCTCGGCGACCCAGGTCTTGCTCCAATCAAACTTCCCGCCGGTCTCGCGCGTAGCCACAACCTGGCGCACCGCGAACAGATTTCCACCGCATGACTTGCAGAACTTCAACTCGTCGCTTTGATTTGTGCCGCATTGCGGACAGAACATTGAGCCACTCCTTGCGTCGCTTTTCCCCGGTATGCTAGCGAGGATACGAGAATTATAGACTTGATGTTCTGGTTGTCGAATGCTGAATCGGTCTCACACCCTCTGCTAGAATAGCAGCGTGCCGGAACTTCCTGACATCGCCGCTTACATCGAAGCCCTCCAACCTAGAGTCCTCAACCTTCCTATCAGGGAGATTCGCGTCGCAAGTCCCTTCTTACTCCGATCAGTAGATCCGCCCTTAAGCGAAGCTTCGGGAAAGAGAGTTACCGAGCTCCGTCGTCTCGGAAAACGGATCGTGTTTGGTCTCGAAGACGACCTCTTCATCGTCATTCATCTTATGATCGCCGGGCGGTTTCACTGGAAGGAGAAACCAACCAAACCAAATCGACAGACGTTGGCCGCCTTTGTTTTTCCTTCGGGTACATTGACTCTGACAGAAGCCGGTTCGAAGAAGCGAGCTTCGATGTATTTCGTCAGAGGAGAGCCGGCGCTGGCTGCTCACGATCCCGCAGGCCTCGAAGTCTTCGAGGCTGATTTCGATAGTTTCAGGACTCGATTGACCCAGGAAAATCACACGCTCAAACGCTCCCTGACTGATCCACATTTTTTCAGCGGTATTGGCAACGCCTATTCAGATGAGATCCTGCACGCGGCTGGACTGTCGCCGCTTAAGTTGACGACGCGGCTCGATGAGTCTGAAACCCGGCGCTTATTCGAAGCGACGAAATCAACACTGCGGTTTTGGTCTGAGAAGCTAAGCAACGAAGCGCGGGAAAGTTTCCCGGAGAAGGTGACTGCTTTCCGAGAGGAGATGTCCGTCCACGGCCGTTACGGCAAGCCCTGTCCGAGGTGCGCTACTCCGATTCAGCGAATCGTCTACGCGGCGAACGAAGCCAATTACTGTCCGACTTGTCAGACCGGCGGGCGACTACTTGCCGACCGCGCGCTGTCGCGGCTGCTCAAAGAAGACTGGCCGCGGACACTTGAGCAGCTTGAGGAACGGAAGGTGAAGCGCTAAGCGCGAACAGGAGAGAGCATTGATGTCGAAACCGTCTCGCTGCGAGCTCGGCTGGGTCTTAGTCTGAGAAGACGCGTGCAGATCAGCGCGGGCCTATCGTCAAACCTAAGAAACTGTAGCTGCCATCCTTCTCGCGAAAGAAGTAAAGCGAGTACTCCAGATCCCTGGTATTCCACATTATGAAATAGCCTTCGTTGGTCTTGATCGGCTTACCAGTCGCGATCTTGCTTTTGATAACCGGTGTAAACATCCGATCATAGTTCTTTAGAAATGCTTCTTTGGTTTTGACCTTGCGAAGGGCATCGCTTGCCTCCCAGTCGAAGTGATCGAACTTGACCGTGCTCGCAACTTTGTCCTTGTCGCCTGCTTTGACCGCTTTCTGAAAATTGGCGTAGAACGCGGTGAAGCCATCGTTATTCTGAATGTAACCTTCGACACTGACTCCACCGGTCCAGAGCGCCAGGAAACCAACGGACAGCAACGTCTTCGCAAGCATGTGCAGCCCTCCTATCGTTTTACGAGTCGTCATTTCCAGGAACTCACACCGTTCCTGCGATTCCCAAGCCGGTTTCAGCCGGTCGTCACCTGACTTGACGGGTGATGATACTTGACGGATTTGGACATCGCCAGGAGTCTGCTGGTTCTCAATCCACCCGGCTTTCATCTTTCGGTTTGGCTACCGGACATTGCGTGGTATATTAGTCCGGCTCGATTCAAACACTGACCCGGAACGGTGATCAGTCGCGCTAAAGCGACGACTGCAATCCCGCAGGATTCCACGAGCAATCTCCTCACGTGACATCGCGACTCGCAGTAGCTCCACTGAGAGTCAGGATTTTTTTCTCTCAAGGAGAAGTTTCGATGACTGGTTCTCTCAGCACCGCGCAACAATACCTCGACAAAGGTCTGGTCTTCTATAATAAGGGATGGCTCGACGAGGCGATCAACAGTTATCGCATGGCAATCCAGATGCGGAGCGGCAACTTTCCGCGAGCTTACTATCAGCTTGCGCGCGCGCTTCTGGATGCGGGTGATCTCGGAGGCGCAATCGATGCCTTGCGATCTTCGATCGAACAGCAACCCGATAATCCGGATGCTTACTACTCGCTCGGGCTCACGCTCGCGCGAAGAGGCGAGTACCCGGAAGCGATCGGCGCATATCATAAAGCCATCGAGCAGCGCGGCGGCAATCATCCCTGGGCTTATCACAATCTTGGAATCAGCCTCCTGCGTCGCGGGGATTTCAGGGAAGCCGTCGATGCCTTCAATCGCGCGATCGAGCAGCGCAACGGCGAGTTTCCGAAGGCCTGGCACAATCTGGGCGTGGGCTTTGCGCGGCTGGGTGACCTGGAACAGGCTGCAGGAGCCTTTCGCAAGGCGCTCGATCAGCGGCACGGCAACTATCCGGATACGCAGTTTGAGCTCGGCCGCGTGCTCACCGAGAAGGGTGATTTGGCCGGGGCGGTCGAAGCAATACGAGCCGCAATTGAACAACGCCGCTCGCCTTTCCCCCAGGCTCACCTCGAGTTGAGTCGCGCGCTGTTTGGACTGGGACAACTGGAAGACGCGATCACCGAAGCGCGCACATCCATCGAGCAACAAGCGGCGTATCCCGAAGCTCACTACGCGTTGGGACGCGCGCTCGCCCGTCGCGGCGATCTGAAAGACGCGATCGAGTCGTATCGCACCAGCATCGCTCAACGCGAGCACTTCCCGTGGGCTTATCACGATCTTGGCGTCGCACTTGCAAGATCCGGCGCGCTCGATGAATCGGTAGAGGCTTACAAGAGAGCGATCGAGCAGAACTCGCGTTTCCCGCGCGCACACTTTGATCTGGGTGTCGCGATGTGCAGTCTCGGCCGCGTATCGGAGGCCACTGAAGAGTTCAGCGCCGCGATTGCATTGCGCGGCGGAAGTTATCCAGACGCACATTACGAACTTGGACGAATTTACGCGGGCGAGCAGAGGCTCGATCTGGCGATCGCGTCGTTTCAGACCGCGATCTCGCAAAACGAAAACTTTCCCGAAGCGCACCACGAGCTCGGTCTCGCTCTTTACGGCAACGGCAAACTCTCTGAATCGCTACCATCATTTCGATCCGCGATTCAGCAGCGCGGCGGCGATTTCGCAAGCGCGCATCACAACCTCGGCCTTGCTCTAGCGGACCTGGGCGTACTCGACGATGCGACGAAAGAGTTTCGAACGGCGATCGAGCAGCAGCCTGTCTTCCCTCGCGCGTTCCGAAACCTCGGGCGCACGCTTTACCGTCTCGGCGATATGGACGGCTCGGTTGCGGCGCTGCGCACGGCTGTCGATCAGCGGGACGGCGAGTTTCCGGAGGCGTATCACGATCTCGGGCTGGCTTACTTCAGCAAGGGTCAGCTGGATGAATCGATCGGCGCTCAGCAAAAGGCGCTTCAGCAATCAACGGAATTCTCCGAAGCATATTTCTGGCTGGGCACTGCTTACAATGCGAAAGGCGATGTCGAAAAGGCGATCGAAGCTTACAACGGCGCCATAACCAATCGACGCGGTCCTTATCCCGATGCGCACTACAACCTCGGGCTCGCGCATGCGCGAATCCGCGAAATGGATAACGCTATTGCGTCGTATCGTTCGGCGCTATCAGAGAACGAAGCGTTTCCTGCTGCTCATTACAGTTTGGGCGCGGCGCTGCTCGAGACCGGGCAGCTTGACGAGTCGATCGTCGAGCTTCGGCGTGCACTGGCGCTCAACGACGAGATGCCGTGGGCGCATCACCGCCTGGGGGCTGCGTTGTACCAAGCCGGCGAGCTCGAGGAGTCAATCCACGAGCTGCGCAGCGCGATCAAGCAGAAGCCGGTTTTCCCGGATGCTTACATGAATCTTGCGCGTTCGCTCTATGACTCTGGAGACTTGAGCGGCGTCGTGGAAACCTGCGAGAAAGTAATCGCCGAACACGGCAAGGAGTTTCCCGCAGCGCATCATCTGCTGGGTCGCGCACTTTATGAGCTGGGCGATCTTGATTCCGCGGTTGGCGCCCTCGGGGCGGCGATCGCGTCCGATCCAACAATCGCAGAAGCTCATCGCGATCTCGGCCGGGTGTTCTACGATATGGGCGATCTCGATGGCGCGATCAGCTCATACAGAGCAGCGATTCAGAATCGGCCCGACTATCCAATCGCGCATCACGACCTGGGGCTGGCGCTGTACGAAGGAGGCGAGCTCGAAGACGCGGCTGAAAGCCTGCGGCGCGCGACTACAGGGTTGGGAGACGCGTTCCCGGTGGCCTGGCACAATCTCGGGGTCACCCTTTACGATCTGGGCGAAATCGACGAAGCAATCTCATCTTACCGCACCTCGATCGAGCAACGCGGTGGACGATACGCCGAGGCCCACTACAATCTGGGCAACGCGCTTTACGCGCGAGGTGAGATTGAAGAATCGGTTCGCGCTTATGAGACGGCGATCGAGCAACAGCACGGCAACTTTCCGGACGCGCATCGCAATCTCGGAAACGCGCTCGCGCGATTGGGAGACCTTGACCGCGCCGCCGATGCGCTGAAGCAAGCGATCACCCAGGGCGACACGGCAGCCGACGCTCATCACGATCTCGGGTTGGTTCTGTATGGTCGCGGACAGCTTGACGACGCGATCAACGAGTTTCAGACCGCGCTTGATCTTCGCCACGGCAACGACGCTGAGGCTCACCGAAATCTTGGCCGCGCGCTTTATGAGAGCGGCGCCCTCGAAGTTGCGCGAAAGGAATTCGAGACCGCGATCGCACAACGCGAGGGGGTATCAGGCGAACGAGACGGGGAGACAATGCGACTAGGCGACGCGGCGAAAGTAGCAGAACCGGTGACACGACGGAGGAAGAAAGGAACAGAATTGCTTGGAAGCGAGCACCCGTTGGCTGAGGCTCCGGGGGATACAACCTTGATCGCCGCGTCCCCCCGTCCCCCCGTCTCCCCGTCGCCCCGTCTCTCTTCCTTTCCCGAGGCTCATCTGGACCTGGGCCGAGTGCTTTATGATCTCGGTCACAGCAATGAGGCAATTGCTGAATTGCGCAAGGCCGTGAAGACCCGCCCGGTGTTTCCTCGAGCACACTACGAGCTTGGCCGTGCACTCATTCGCACCGGACACCTTGGGGAAGCGATGCCCGAACTGCAATCAGCCATCGAGCAACTCGGAGGCGTCTTTGCGGAAGCGAATTTCCAAATTGGGCTCTTGTTGTCGCGGCAGGGAGACATGGAGTCCGCGCTCGACTCGTATCAAACTGCGATAGCGCAATCGGGCGGGGTTTATCCGGAAGCCTACTATCATATGGGGCTCGATCACATTCGGGTGCGAAACACGGACGCGGCTGTGAAAGCCTTCCGCAAGGCGATCGAGCAGCGCGGCGGCTTCTACCCTGAAGCACATCAAGACCTCGGCCGCGTGTTGTATTCGATGGGCGATCTCCAGTCTGCGAATGAAGAATATTCGACAGCGGTCCGTCAGCGAACTCCGGATCGCTCGGAAGCTTCCTCCGGTAATGGAAGTAAGATCGCATCAGAGAAAGCACGAAAGGCTCGACGAACTGAAGCGATGACCGAAGAACTCGGAGCAGCTTTAAGACAGGCTCCGGCAGCGGCCGATGTCGGGAAGAGCGCGGAAGCGGCTGCGGATCATACGCGGGAGGCTTCCAGCGCCAAGGAAGGGTAGTTCAGGGTTCAGGGTTCAGGGTTCAGGGTTCAGCGTTAGGTGTTCAGAGTTCAACCGTTAGGCCGCAGGTTACTCTCGCGCGGGAACAAGCTAAAGATGGAACCCTTAACTCTGAACCCCAACTCTGAACTCTGAACGCCGAACTCTGAACCCTGACCTCAATTCCGACTTCTCGCTTTCAGCCGTCGATAGACTTCGATCATCAGCATCAGCCAGATTCCGCCCGCGAGATACGCGCCGGCTACATCGCTCGGCCAGTGCGCTCCGAGATACACGCGAGACGCGCCCACCGAACAAATGAGCAAACCGAGCACTGTCAATATTGCGTAACGCAACCGGCCCGGCTTGAGCAACACATACGCGAGAAAAAACAGGAAGCCGAAGAACTCAACGAAGAAGACTACGTGTCCCGAGGGAAAACTTTCGTAGTAGAACTTGCCGTATACGTGAACCAGCGCGTCGCTTGGCCGCGGCCGCCCGATCAGCCACTTCAAAAGCATGTTCACCAACCATCCAAGCCCCGTTCCGGCCAGGGTCATTGAGCCTTCAATACTCAGACCGGTTCTGTTCAACACGAGCCCGGTCGCCACGACGAGCAGCCATGGCACCCAGCCGCTCCCCAGGAGTGATACAAAGATCATCAACGTGTCGAAGCCCGGCAAGGCAACTGACTGAATCCGCTGCGCAAGCGCGACATCCCAGTCGAAGTAGGCGTAGTGATGAGCTAGCACCGCCAGCGCGGCACAAACGATCAAAGCGACGAGAAAAACTCTCTCAGCCCATTTCGCTCTCCGGATCGCGCGCGGCCGGGATACGATCAAATCTGCAGCGGGTTCAATGGTGTCCGATGAGCCTGGTCCGTCGGGCATACTTAGATCGTAGCGCCGGTCTGCTCGCTTCATCCAGCTTAAGCTTGTAGGGGCCGCCCATTAAGTCTCCGTTGGCGGGGGGCCAGGGAGGGCCGTCCCTACGAGTGATATAATGCGCTGTCCTATAGCGGCCTCTCTCATGCGACTAATCAAGTGAACAGGTTGAACGCCGAAGCGACGTTGATGAAGACAGACGAACTCAGAGCGCAGCTCGAGCAGCATCACTCGTCCAGCTTCGGTTGGGCTATGGGCTGCTGCCGTCGTGATCCGGCCGAAGCTGAAGACGTGCTTCATAACGTCTACGTCAAGGTCCTGGAGGGGAAAGCCCGCTTCAACGGCGCCTCGTCATTCAAGACCTGGTTGTTTGCAGTTATTCGCAAAACCGCTTTGGATCAACGTCGAAGGAACCTGTTGCGAAGCGTGATCGTGACGCGAGCATCCGAACGCCGCATGAGTCTTCCTGGCCCGGAGCGGCCGGATGAGTCAGCGTACCGCGGCGAAGTACAGACCATCTTTCAGCACGCACTGCGACGGTTGTCGAGCCGGCAACGCGAGGCGCTCGAGCTAGTTTTCTATCACGAGCTGACCATCGAAGAAGCATCTGCCGTGATGGGTGTATCACTTGGTTCGGCACGCACTCATTACGAGCGCGGGAAGAAGCGATTGCGAGAACTCTTAGAGGAGTCCGAAGAGCTTTATGAATCAGAATGGGGACGAAAGAAGAATCCAGCAACTGTTCCGTGAGATGAGTCGGGACGATGAATTGCGAACCCCGGCTTTTTCGCTCCTGGTGAAGCAGGGCGCAAGCTCAAGAATGGGAGCGACCAGTGTCGGCGTGTCTCGAACACTCGTGTTGACGTTCGCGACTCTGTGCGTAGTGGTGATTACGCTGGCGATTCTTACGCTGCGACATCAACCGCCGGTTGATCAGATCGTCCAGACGTCACAACCACCGCTTGCTGAGCCGGACACTCGGAATGTTCCGTCGGCGCTGCCGAGCGTGATCAAAACGCCACGTCCTCGTGCGATCGTCGCGGTCAAGCATATCCGTCATCGAAGACCGGTGAACGAACTCGCGATCGCGATGAAGCTCTCGACCTGGCGGTCTCCTACCGCTTCGCTTCTGAAGCCGTCCAGCGACGACAAGCTGATGTCCCTTCCGACACTGGGCGATTCACTACGGACGTTGCGATTCTATTCTCTCGACGAACTCAATTGAAATGGAGGCAGTCATGAAATTCAGAGTCATCGTGTTATGTGCGGTTCTGTTTAGCGCTGCGGCTGTAGTCTTATCCCAGGAGTCCCCGACCCAGCCGGCACAACCTCAGGAGCCGCCTATGGCGCAGCCAAACCTGCAAGGCCCGCCGTCACCTCAGGGTCCTCCGCAAGGACCGCACGCGCCGGGGCAACCTATGCCTCAGCATGCTCCACGGCCTGGTCAGCCGCCCCAGCCCGGCCAGCCACCGCAGCCACCCGAGCCCCCTGATGATCCTATTGCGCAGAATCTTTTTCCGCCCGAGATGGTAATGCAACATCGCCAGGAAATTGCGCTGACCGACGAGCAGCACACCGCCATTCGGCAGGAGTTGAGAAAGGCGTCGACGAGATTCAACGAGCTTCAGTGGCAGATGGAAGATGAAATGGAAACGATGAACAAACTGACCAAAGCGCCCACCGTCGACGAACAGAAGGTGATGGCGCAACTTGATAAGATCCTGAACATCGAACGCGAGGTGAAGCGCACTCAACTGCTGGTCTCGGTTCGAATCAAGAACAAGCTCACCGAGGAGCAACAGACCAAGCTCCAGGAACATCGCAGGCCGCCTCAAAGATAGATCTAACATAAGTCCGAGCAGCAAGTGGCGCCGCTCCTCGGCGTCACTTCTTTGATCCTGCCGCTCCTCTGCCTGATCGCTTCAACGGCTCCAACATCAACGAGAACTTATCGAGGCGGTTTGGACAATATCGACTCGGACACGCAATGACTCGAGTTGTCTCCTCCCTGGGAGTCTTGAGTTTGGTCATACGAAACTGTTCGCCCCGGAACTCCGTCGGGAGTTCCAGTGCTGGCCAGGAGCGAACTATATTTCATTCCTTACGGTGTGAGCACATCAACCACTCTCATGACTACAATCATTGCCCCCAGACGGAGGGCGACCTCCCTAGAAGTGAGAACATCTCAATGCGTCTCATTCGTGCCCAGGAATGAAGGCACACAGATCGCCAGACAATCGGGACATTGCTTGATGCGCTCAAGCCCGCGCCATATAATCGAGCCGTCTATGGCTGTCAGCGAACAATATCTTGATTACGTAGTGGACCAGCTAGGCTGCATCGGCCAGATCACCGCAAAGAAAATGTTCGGCGGTGTTGGGCTCTATCACGACGAGTTCTTCTTCGGGCTGATTGCGGGCGACGCTCTGTTTTTCAAAGTAGACGACGTGAATCGACCGCCGTACGAAGCAGCCGGCGCGGAACCGTTCAAGCCGTACGGCGACGAGTCTTATTCGATGAGTTATTACGAGGTGCCCGTCGATGTGCTCGAAGATGTTGATAAGTTGAGCGTATGGGCGCGGGGCGCTGTCTCGGCAGCCGAGAGAAAGGCCTCATCGAGCAAGACGCGAAAGAAACGTAAATCGCGTTAAGAACAAAGAATCGGTTCGATGGCACAAATCAACCGCGAGAGGAGAGCGTGTCGTAGTTGCGCTCGATATTCTTATTTCAGATTTGCAGGCCTCTGCGCCGTGACCGATTTCAAGGGCGGCAAATCTAAAGTTGCGAGCTAAGACGCAAAGGACCGCAAATCCCGCAAAGGACGCACAGTCATGGCACGCTTGAGAGATTTTCAAGGTATCGAAGGCCGGGACTTCTTCGAGATCGACCAGGGATTTCAGTCTCTGTTGAACGAGTTGTTGCCCGAAGGAGAACGCGAAGTTGTTTTCAATTCGCTTCATCGTTGTGCGCGGCTCGTGGCAGGGCGCTGGAACGATCTCGCGCGCGAGGCAAGTAAACCCGAGCATCGACCTAAGATAGTCAAGTTCGATCGAGTTGGCGTTCCCGTGGAACAGGTGGATTTTGGTTCACTCACCAGACACCTTCGCCGCGAAGTTGCCGAGTTCGGCGTGCTCACAGACGCGCGAAGCGAAGTGCACAAGTTTGCCATGGTTTACTTGCTCGCCCATAACGGCGAGGCCTCACTCAACTGCGGCTTGAGTTGCACGGACGGACTGATTCGAGCGATCGAGGCCTGCGGGTCGCAGTTCCTGCGCGAGACTTATTTGCCGCTGCTGATGTCGGTCGATACACCGCTCGCCGGCGCGCAGTTCGTCACCGAGCAAGACGGCGGCTCGGACGTCGGCGCCATCGCATCCGAAGCGTCGCCCAATTCGGATGGAACCTGGTCGATCACCGGAGAGAAGTGGTTTTGTTCGAATCCGGATGAATATTTTTTGGTCGCCGCGCGGCCTGCGGGCGCACACTTCGGCACGGCGGGCGTCGCGGTCTTTCTCGCGCCGCGAGTCTTACCCGGCGGACGGCTCAACAAGATTTCTTTCAGGAGATTGAAAGACAAGCTCGGCACTCAATCGCTCCCGACGGCGGAGATTGATTTCAACCAGGCGACTGCGTGGGCGATCGGCGATCCGGCCGACGGATTCAAGACGTTGATGAATTATGTAATCAATGCTTCGCGAGTGCACAACGCCGCCAACGCGTGCGGCATATTGCATCGATCGTTCCTCGAAGCTCGCAACTATGCGGGTCAACGCGCGGCGTTTGGCGGAGCGATAATAAATTATCCGCTGGTTCAGCAGACGTTGATCTCGCTGCTCGAAAGATGCTGGCGATCCCGCGTGCTGACGTTCAAGCTTGCCTCGATGATTGACGAGAATGGAATCGCGCCTCCTGACAAGAATCACTCGATGTGGCAGCGGTTTCTGATCAATCTTGCGAAATATAGAACAGCGTCGACGCTGACCGACTCGGTTCGCGAAGCCATCCTCGTTCTGGGAGCGAACGGAATCGTGGAAGACTTTACAATTCTCCCACGGCTCCTCCGGGACGCGATGATCATCGAAACGTGGGAAGGGACTCATAACACGCTGTGCCTTCAAATCGTGCGCGATGCGGCAAAGTCCGACTTGATTGACCGCTGGCGGGGACAAATCAATTCGACGCTCACTCATTGGCCGCGTTACTTTCTATCCCAGACCCGTGCGCGTTTCGACCAGACTTTCAAGCAAACGCTCGACGAGTTGTCGGATGATCGACTGGAGGATCGCCAATGGACTGCGACTCACGCGCGTCGGCTGGTGGACCGGCTTGGCGCACTCCTTGAGCTTGCATGGATGGCCGACGCTGCCCTGAGGAATTCAGAGCAAGACGCCACGGCGGCGTTGTTGACGGTGGCGGCCGCGCACTCCCTGCTGCCCAACTTGAGAATATTCGAGCCTTCGGGGTTTTACTCCACCTCCCGGCACTGGGCGGCGCTTATTGACGAAGCTCCGGTTAGCGCAGCTCTGGATAATCTCTGAGGTACGTTCGGTTACGCCTCTAAGATTGGCTTAGAAAGCCAATGAGTCGTTTCAGAAGCCGCGCCTCATCTCGCAGTTCGCACTCCCAAAGAACGAGAACATTCCAGCCGGACGCCTTAAGGCGACGCCTTGCCGACATGTCCCGAGCACGATTACGGGCCACCTTTGAAATCCAGTAGTCGGAGTTCGTCTTCGGTACCCGCCCACCCCGCGCGCATGTGTGGCCATGCCAGAAGCAGCCGTTGACGAACACTGCCTTCTTACGAGAAGCAAAAACAATGTCTGGGGTTCCTGGCAGGCCTTTGATATGCAGACGATACCTATAGCCGAGAGAATAAAGCAATCTCCTCACCCTTAGTTCTGGTGAAGTATTCGCAGACCGGACCGCCCGCATAGTGGCGCTTCGTGATTCTACAGTCTCTACAGTCATTCAGTATCATCCGCCATCTCTTCCTCAGGCAATCCGCTAAACGTTTCGTAACGACGTTCCGCGAGTGATCGCAGCCGCTTGGCTTGCGTGACGAGTGTTCTTCGCAGACCCGGTTGAACCTTGCGTTCACTTATGACCTGAGCGAGGCGAGCTAAAGTCGCCGCTCTCCGGGCAATTCTAGTATCTGGGTGACCACGTACTTCACGAACCTCAGAAGAAACCACGGCTTGACGAAAAGACGGTGGGAGTTTACCTGCCTTTCCCGATGATACTGGCGCTTTCTCATTCAACACTGCCTTAAATTCAGACTCCGCCAGCGCCTTTTTAAATATAGCGGCCTCTAACGCGCTAACCCTCTCACGAGCCTCGGGATCTTTCTTCGAGCGCCCCTCATACTCCGGTAGGGGCCAGACTTCTATCTCGCAGACTTCGAATGGATCGAGCACGTTCATGGCAACCGCATCCGTTCGTTGATTGGTGAGGTGTCTTCTAATCCTAGTACTAAGTTTTTCGGTCGTCTGTCCTACGTAGATAGGCTCACCATCGTAGTCAAAGAAAGCGTAGACGCCGAACGTATAAGAGCCAATCGCAACGTCCTTTGCCGCGATCTTATCTCTTACGGTGGTTTTCAAGAATTTCGTTAGCGCGCCTCGCAGTTCGCGCGTCTCAAAAGGCGGCTGCAACGTATCATCAGCGAGTGAGTCCTGTACTTGCTGCTTGCCTTTCGCTTTCATTGTCGGTTTATGCAGCGGTGGTGGCCAGCGCTGGTGCTGCATTTACAAGGACTCCCTCAAGTATGTACCGAGAGACATATCGAACTACGGGAACGACCACCCCATCTCCGACGACATGGTATGCCGAGTTGTAATTGTCTGGCAGCTTGTAATTGTCTGGGAGACCCATCAATCTCGCTGCTTCACGCGGTGATAGAAGTCGTGACCGCACTCTTCGACCTTCGATAACCAAAATCGTTTGGCGACTCGATCCGCCGCGTGGCGTCCTAAGACATCCGGCGACGTCGTCAAAGCGAACCTCGGCGCGTTGCGTCTTGTCCCCGTCTTCGTTCTTGCGTGTGCGTCGATACACCGCTCCGACGACGCTCCGGCCGAGCTTTTTCGCCTTCTGAACTTTTTGCGTGTTTCTCGGCGACATAAGACTCAGAACATAGTCTGTTTGCTCTCGAGTATGCCATTCGACACCTGAAGGCTCATCGTCAATCACGTCTGCGAATTTTGCAACTCGTCCGTGAGGCTGGGGGAGATTCCACCAAAGCCAATGAGCGCGGCCTCTGGCTGAGAGCTTCGTATGCGCTTCGATTAACGCAGGAGAATGCCATAACTCGGTCGGCACTTCTGCCAATGCGTCCTCAGGAATCATAACCTCAGGGCGAGCGCCGATGATGAAAAGCCTAGGCCGCGACTGCGGTACAAAACGCACGGCGTCAATTACGAGCGCCCCGAATCTGTACCCACCTAGAGCCAGCGCATCACAGATTGTCGCAAAGTCTTTGCCACCATGAGACGTCAGCGTTCCGCAAACATTTTCAAGGGCGATCAGTCGAGGTGCACGGTTCTCGTTAGCTAGCCCTTTCATCAAACTCCAGAAAGGCCAAAACGTACCTGATCTCTCTCCCTTAAGGCCCGCGCCTGCGCCCGCTAGCGAGAGATCTTGGCAGGGGAAAGATGCCCACGCCAGATCCGCCTGACCGGGGATATCTTTTGTCGTGAGGGAACCAACATCCGCGGTCTTCAGTTCCGACTCTCCCCAATTATCACAATAGACCCGGCTCTTTTTCCGATCGAAGTCGTTTGCGAAAAGGCAACGCCATTCTGGTCCTAACCCCGCGCGTACCATTCCGCCGCCCGCGAAGAACTCATAAAACTCGTACATGACCGAGGACCTCTATTCTTAGAATATGCTGCGTTGTGTTCAGAATGAAAGAGACCGCTCGCCCAGGTCGAACGGGAGTTCGCTGGCATCATAGCAAGGTCTCTCAACAAGTCAAGCGTGAGTACCAGCATTGCTTGACTTGAGCTGGCGAAATTCATAACCTCTGGCCGTACTTCGACCCCCATAGCATTCTCAACAGGAGCAACAATGAGCACTCGCATGTACACTCTGCCTGTCGAGCAGACGCAGTGGCACGTTCCGGGCGCTGGTTCGACAACCATATTCAACTGGGAATACGACGAAGGCCGGGACAAGCTGCTCGGTCTTTACGAGAAGGGCAAGATCAATCAATGGAATTCGAATGAGCGGCTGGACTGGTCGCTCGAAGTTGATCAGTCGAATCCGCTGGGCTTCCCCGATTATTACGTTTCGATTTATGGCTCCGACGTTTGGAATAAGATGGATGAGAAGGGACGCTCGCAAGTGCGGCTTCATCTGGATGCGTGGCGTTTCTCCCAGTTTCTGCACGGCGAGCAAGGCGCCCTCATCTGCGCCGCAAAGATCGTTCAGACCGTGCCGGACGTCGACTCTAAGTTCTACGCCGCAACCCAGGTATTTGACGAGGCCCGCCACGTGGAAGTCTACTCGCGCTATCTGCGAGAGAAGCTGCAGCTCGCCTATCCGGTCAACGTTCACCTCAAGACACTCCTGGATCAGGCGATTACCGATTCGCGTTGGGACTTCACGTATCTGGCGATGCAGGTGATCATCGAGGGTCTCGCGCTGGCAGCATTTAATACAATTCGGGATCTAGCGACCGAGCCTCTTGGAAAGGCTCTGACGGCATACGTCATGCAGGACGAAGCGCGCCACGTCGCATTCGGCAGGCTGGCGCTCCGCGACTACTATCCTCAACTCACCGCGAAGGAACGTGACGAACGGGAAGAGTTCGCGGTCGAAGCCTGCTATCTGATGCGCGACCGTTTTATGGGCGAAGAGATCTGGGACAATCTCGGACTCGGAGCCGACGCCTGCGTCGAGTTCGTTCGAGTTTCTCCGTTCATGCAGCAGTACACAAAGATGCTGTTCTCGCGAATCGTACCTACGATCAAGGACATCGGGCTCTGGGGCTCACGCATACAAAACGCTTTCGTCGAGATGGGCGTGATCGAGTTTGCGCAAGTCGACATCGAACAGCTCGGCAAGGCGGATGAAGACGTCGCTGCCGAGTATGACAAACTGCGCGCCGCTCGAGACGCTCACGTAAGCAGCGTGATCGCTGAGGCTTAAACGAGGGCGCAACCACAAAGGAACAAAGACACAAAGACAAGAAGGGCAAATGAATGATGATGGATGTTTCGTAGTACCGGCTTCAGCCGGAAGTTGGCACCCGTCTTACAAACCTCCGCCTGAAGGCGGGACTACAAACCCCACTGGCGATGTTCTGTGAACTATGAAGAAAAAGATCCTTATTGCCCTGACCGTGATTTTAGTGTTGCTGATGGGAGCGTTCTTTTTTGTTGTGCCCTCGCAGCTCGAAAAGCGTCTGAACGTTTCTCTCAATCCGCCGCCGTATATGGCATCCGAACGAGCGGTCGAGCTTCACAAGAAGCTGTTGGTAAGTGATATGCACGCGGATTCGCTGCTTTGGGACAGAGATCTCCTTGATCGCGGCGCGCGCGGGCACGTCGATATTCCAAGACTCATCGACGGCAATGTCGCGCTGCAAGCCTTCACGATAGTAACCAAGACGCCTTATGTCTGGAAGATGAATATCGAGCGCAACGACGACAGGACCGACAACATAACGATCCTTGCGATTGCCGAACGATGGCCGACTTCAACATGGAGCAGCCTGACTCAGAGAGCCCTCTATCAGGCCAGGAAGCTGCAAGACACCGCGTCGCGCTCGGGTGGCAAGTTCACCGTGATCAAAACCTCAGCCGAGCTTTCGAGCTATCTTGATCGCCGCCTGATTAATCACCAGATCACCGCCGGATTTCTCGGCATCGAAGGCGCGCATGCTCTTGATGGCAATCTCGACAACATCGACGTGCTGTTCGACGCGGGTATCAGGATGATGGCGCCGACTCACTTCTTCGATAACGACATTGGCGGGTCGGCTCACGGGGTAGAGAAAGGTGGATTGACCGAGAAAGGCAAAGAGATGATCCGCCGAATGGAAGCAAAGCACATGATCGTTGATGTAGCGCACGCTTCGGCGCAGACCATTGACGATGTGCTTGCCATTGCGACGCGCCCCGTTCTGGTTTCGCATACTGGAGTTCGCGGCACCTGCGACAACCAGCGTAACTTGAGCGACGAACAGCTAAAAGGCATCGCGAGAACCGGCGGAGTGATCGGCATCGGCTATTGGGACACAGCGGTGTGCGGCACGGACGCGAAAGCCATCGCGAAAGCGATTCGCTATGCCGCGAATCTGATTGGCGTGGATCACATCGGGCTTGGATCAGACTTTGATGGAGCCGTCGTTGAGCCCTTCGACACAAGCGGGCTGGTTCAGATCACCGATGCCTTGATCGCCGAGGGTTTTTCGGATGAAGACATCGGGAAGATAATGGGTCGCAACGTGCTTCGGCTGTTGATACAGAACCTGCCTTGATCGACGAATTCGGCGTGAGTCTAATTCGAGCGATAATTCGTAAACTGCATATCTATGCCAAAGTCCTTCTCCTTCAGCGACGCAATGACCTGTTGAAGCGTGTCGCGATCTTTTCCGGCAACCCGCACGAAGTCGCCGTTGATCGAAGCCTGAACTCTGAGTTTTGTATCCTTGATGAACTTTACTATTTCGCGCGCTTTCTCCATCGGAATCCCCTGCTGAAGCTCGACCGTTTGCCGCACGCTGTCCTTTGCGGCGGGCTCGACCTTGCCATAGCTCAGAGCCTTCAGCGACACGTTCCGCTTTATGAGCTTTTGCTGAAGCACGTCGTTAAGCGACTTCAGAGTAAACTCACTGGCGGTCGCAAGCACCAGCTTGTGCTCTTTTTCGTCGAGTTGTATCTCCGAGTTGGTGCCTTTGAAATCGTATCGCTGAATGATTTCCTTTGTCGCCTGGTTGACGGCGTTTTTGACTTCAGCCATATCAACCTTCGAGACTACGTCGAATGTGTTTTGTTGAGCCATATCTGGGCGTAACTATACCATTTTCTCAATCGGCTAACGCAATCGAGCTCCCAACTTTCGATGCGCTTTGCGGTCCGTTGCGTCTTTGCGTGAAAGCATTCTCTATGCTTGAAAACGAATGCTCAACGCAAAGACGCAAAGGTCTGCAAGGCTCGCAAAGATCTTTCGCCAATGACAAAGGGCCGCGTTTGTTGCGGCCCTCGGCGTAAATACTGTCAGATTGTTTGCTGCGAAAAAGTGTCAAAGATGCGCTAGCGCCGATGCTTGGCCAGGTAATACAACGCTCCGCCGCCGCCGCCGAGCAGCGCGCCTATGCCGGCGCCTTTGCCGCCGTGAATTATTCCACCGATACCCGCCGCAACGGCCGCCGGTCCCGCTATGGTTAGAATCATGTTCCTGGTCGAATGGCCTCGACGGGTTGTAGCCACGTACCTCGTACCCGCTACTCGGACGCGTCGCGGGCTGTATGCGCGCGTTACTCGTGTGCGACCGGAGTAATAAGCACCGCTTGCAGTCGCGCTGGTTTCAGCAGACGTGCAGTCCTGATGTCCGTCGCGATATCCCGCCTGGTAGCCTTGCTCATAACCCGAGCGTGTCTCACCCGTCTCGCTGTTCGTTGTCGCGGTGGTGGACGATGTGTCAGTCGAAGCGGCCGCCGGCTCCGGCGTCGTCTGAGCGAGTTGCTCGGTCTGGACAGGCGAGCCCGGTGCAACTTTGTGAGACTCGCTCGAGAGTACTGCTATTCCGCCAAGTGAGAGGATCACTGCGATCGCAGTCGCAATGAAAGTTTTTCCTGTTTGTACGTACATAATACACTCCTCCGTCACGCAGTTGCCGTAACTTAGTGATAACAGTCTCGACTTACGGTCATTGTGGCAAGTTGAATGCCGGAACAAAAGCTAGCGCCGCATCTGAGCCGAAGTGCTCGCCACAAAAGTTGATTCCCGGCAGTTAGCCAACTGCGCTTTGGTGATGCGCTGTGTACCGAACCGCGTTGTCCTGAATCGTTTTCGTAGGCTTGAGCGCGCAACTCATCGCCGGTGCGATTCTTTGCCGTTGGGTACCTTCTATTTCTCTTTCGGTTTTGGCTTTACAAACACCGCCGGGACATCCTGATCACGGACCAGCTTGTTGAACGCAGGCAGCTCCGTGCGAATTATAGCGTCCAGTTTTTGCAACTGCTCATTGATCTTTCCCGCGATCTCGTCATAGACGGCGATTGATTGATCGGTCGGCGCTGAATCCGCGCTCGCAATCACTCCGCCGATCGCGGCCAGTTTGTTGTTCAGCTTGATTGGATAGTTCAGCGGATCCTGACTGCTTTGGTTTTTGGTTTGATAGAGTTCCTCTTCAACCGCCTTGAGTTTGGACTTGAGCACGCTTGCGGAATCGGCGATCGTCTTCCCACTCGGCTGCCCTTTCAGTCTATTTGTGATGTCGTCGATTTGTTTGCGCGCATCGCGAATCTGCAGGATAGCGTCGCTGGTATCGCTGAACTTGTCCCGAATCTTCAACAGCAAGTCGAGCTGTTTTGCAAAGTCGGCTTGCGTTGTTTCCAGACGCGGATCTTTCCTTACTTCGAAGCTGTGAGTCATCGACTTGCCATCGACGGTGAGCTTGACCTGGTAAGCTCCCGGAGAAATGCGCGGCCCAGTCGTGCTTCCAGCCCACATTATCAACCCCGGAAAGCGAGTTGCGTCGGCGTATCTCAGGTCCCAGACGAAGCGATTCAACCCAACCTCTGTCGGAGCGCGACGAGGACCACCGCCACCGAAAAACCCCTCCTCCTCACTCGCCGGCGGAGCAGCCGGTTGTGCCTCGCTCGCTTTGCTTGAGAATCTCTTGATCGACTTTCCCGAGGCGTCGAGAAACTCAACTGTGACTTCGCCGGCCGGTTTGGTCTTCAAATAGTAGTAGACAACGGCGCCCGCAGCCGGGTTCTGACCGGCGGCTCCGCCTCGCGCTCCGCCCCCGAACCCGCCGCCCGGCATTCGATAAGTGTCTTCCGGTTTGAAGAGGTAAGAGTCGGCTTTCGACGCATCCGCGAGTTGATAGAGCATCGGTAGATCATCGAGGACCCAGAACGCGCGGCCTTGCGTTGCCGCAACAAGATCCTTCTCGCGTTTGTGAATCGCAAGGTCGGTAATCGGAACTACAGGCAAGTTCAACTGAAGCGATTGCCAGTTCTCGCCGTCGTCGAACGAAACATAGAGTCCGGTTTCAGTGCCGGCGAACAGCAAGCCACGACGATTTGGGTCTTCGCGAATCACTCGCGTGAATGCGTTGTCTGGAATTCCGCTCGTGATTTTCTTCCAGGTCTTGCCATAGTCGCTGGTCTTGTAGAGGTACGGTTTGAAATCGTCGAGCTTGTACATCGTGGCTGCGACGAAAGCGGTGCCGGCATCGAACGCCGAAGCATCGATCGAGTTGATCTGAACCCATTCGGGCAATCCCTTTGGCGTGACGTTCTGCCAGTTTTTACCGCCGTCTCGCGTGACGTGAACCAGTCCGTCATCGGAGCCGGCCCAGATGGTTCCCTTCTCAACCGGAGATTCCATCACGGTAAAGATCGTGCAGTAATACTCAATGCTCGTGTTGTCTTTGGTGATCGGACCGCCGGATGAGGCCTGCCTCGATTTGTCGTTGCGAGTCAGATCACCGCTGATCGGCTGCCAGCTCTGGCCTTCGTTGGTGGATTTGAACAATACGTTCGCGCCTGCATACAGCGTGTTCGAATCGTGCGGCGAAAACAGGATCGGAAAATTCCACTGGAACCGATATTTCAATTCGCCCGCGCCCCAGCCCATCGGGTTGTCGGGCCACGGGTTCACGTTACGCTGCTGCCCGGTGTGATGGTCCTGCCGCGTTATCAGGCCGCCGTAGGAACCGGCGTAGACGATTTCGGAGTCCTTCGGGCTCGGCGCGATCCAGCCGCTCTCGCCGCCGCCAACGTCGTACCAATCTGTTCGGTCGATCGAGGCGTCAGTCGTGCGGCTTGCGATCCTCACAGTCGAGTTGTCCTGCTGCGCGCCGTAGATGTGATACGGAAAATCGTTGTCCAAGGCTACCCTATAGAATTGGGCGGTGGGTTGGTTCTGCAATGTGCTCCAGCTTCGCCCGCCGTTATAACTTGCCGCGGCGCCGCCGTCGTCACCGAGAATCAATCGAGCAGGATCGTTTGGCGCAATCCAAAGGTCGTGGCAGTCGCCATGCTCTACGCGAATACTCGAGTAAGTGCGGCCGCCGTCATTGGATTTGTAGAAGCCGGTGTTCAACACGTATACCGTGTCTCCGTTCTTTGGATCGGCGTAGATTCGCGTGTAGTACCAGGCTCGCTGACGCAGGTTCCGTTGCTCATTGATTCGCGCCCACGTCTTACCCGCGTTGTCGGAGCGAAACACGCCGCCCTCTTCAGCTTCGACGATCGCCCACACTCGATCGGGACTCGCGGGCGATACCGCCAGACCGATATTTCCAATCGATCCCTTGGGCAGACCTTGATTGCGAGTGATATCGCTCCAGCTGTCGCCTGCGTCGGTAGACTTGAAGATGCCGCTGGCGGGTCCTCCGCTCTCCAAAGTCCACGGCTGGCGATAGACCTCCCACAGCGCAGTGTAGATGGTGTTTGGGTTGTTAGGATCGAGAATCAAATCGGTTGCGCCTGCGTTGTTGCCTCGATAGAGCACCTTCTGCCAGTTCTTGCCGCCATCGAGCGAGCGAAACACGCCGCGTTCCTCGTTAGGACCAAACACGTGACCCAACGCCGCAACGTAGACAATATCCGGATTGCGCGGATGCACTCGAACGCGCGCGATTTGCCGAGTGTCGGCCAGTCCGACGTGCCTCCAGGTCTTGCCTGCATCTGTCGATTTGTACACTCCGTCGCCGTGCGAGACGTTCCCACGAATCGGCGATTCACCCATTCCGACGTAGATGACGTTTGGATCCGATTCCGATATTCCGATAGCTCCAACCGAACCGGTCTTGAAGTAATCGTCGGAAATCGGCTCCCAATTGATTCCACCATCTGTAGTCTTCCACACACCGCCGCCAGTCGCGCCGAAGTAGAAAACGTTCGGTTGTGACGTGACTCCCGCGACTGCCGTCGAGCGTCCTCCGCGGTATGGACCAATGCTGCGCCACTGAAGTCCCTTCAGTAGGCTCTGATCATATCCTTTCTGCTGAGCGTGAATTGGTGCGGACGTGGACATGAATATGCCAAGACAAAGAACTCGCAAGAGGATCCGAACGAGCCATGATCCATTAATTGAAGTCATCGCACTGCTCCTTGGATTTCAAAGGTATTGAGTCAAATCGCCGAATACCGGCGGTTTGGGATTGAACCACTGGTGTGCTGCGGGTGATGTCTTATCACGAGCGGGCTGGGGGTTTCAAATCGTGATGTTGTGTCGCGGAACGACTGTGCGGACTGGGCCGGTGCGAAAAAATTGGGCCGGCTGTGCGATGGGAGCACGGCCGGCCCGCAGCTTACGGAGGAGTGATGTTCTAACGCTTACGGTTGCTCAGGGGGCTTAGTGTCCGCGGGTTTGCCATCGGCATCGCGTCGCTTCAGCGTAGGCTTGTCCTTGGGTTCCTCACCGGTGGAAGCTGGGGCGCTTGGGTCATCGCCCTCCTTGCGTCGCTTGAGCGTCGGACGCTTCGGTCCGCTCTCACGGTTGCCGGACGGGTCAAGCGCCTTGGAGTTCGTGATCGCCAGGAGTCGCGACTTCACTTTGTTGAACTCCGACGTGCTGACGGTGTACTCGTCGCGATCGGGGAATCTTGCCAGCAGATCGTGAATCTTGGCAATCCGCTCCGGAGTCGGCGGATGAGTACCAAACAATTTCGATAGCGTGCCCGGTTTGTGCTTCTCTTTCTTCTCGAGCTTCTCGAAGAAGCTCAGAAAGTTGTTCGGATCATAACCCGACGCCCAAAGGTATTGCGCGCCAAGCTTGTCCGCTTCCGTCTCCATGCCACGGTTAAACTTGAGGAAGGTCAGCGGCACGCCGATTTGCGCTGCCTGGTAAGCAATATAACCAAGACCGCCGGTCATGAAGATCAGCGGAATCATCGCGTAGTTGGCAAGCGTGGCCTTCGAGGCTTGCTCGACGCCGTGACGCGCCGCAACGTGTCCGATCTCGTGCGCCATAACTCCCGCAAGCTCCGATTCGGTGTCTGCCGCCAGGATCGCGCCTTTGTTGACGAACAGAAATCCCCCCGGTAAAGCGAAGGCATTTACGTCGTCGGAGTCCAATACCTTGATCGTAAAAGGGACCTTGGAGTCCGAATGGAGAGCAAGATTCTGACCCACGCGGTTCACGTATTCGACGACGACCGGATCTTCGATGAACTTGCCCTGGCGATCGACGTCGGCTGCAAGCTGACGGCCCATAGCGACTTCTTTATTGAGCGAATAGAAATTAATCTGATGTTTGTTGATATCCCTCTTGCCGATCATCAACGGGTTCTCGTCGTCGGCAAGCTTGCCCTTGGGCGCTGACACTCCGCTATCGGTCGCGGCCGGCTTGTTGTCGGCAACCGGTTTCTTATCGTCACCATCGGCGGCGAGCAGCGTAGCCGGAAACCCAATCATCGCCGCCAGCAACAAAACCGTAGCGCGTTTAAAAAGCATATTCTTCATGTGGACTCCTGTGTGAAAACTTCTGGACTGGAAGAACTCGCCTGACTTTCGTGCTAACTCCACGCGGCGAACTCTCTGGCGTTAGCTTACCACAGCGTTCCGCAAACAATAACTGCGCTCCGCGGTGCCGAAGCTAAGCACGTCTGGCCCGTTCATTATAACGCTCGTGACATTAGAACCGAATTAGGAATCAATTATAAAGCACTAATTCGAATCGACTATCGAACGCCAGCAAGCTTGCTGCGCCAGAGTTCTTCGGTGACGAAGTGGCCGCGCACCAGGTCGACTCCGAGAGCCGAACCATGTGGCGGGCGGAGGGTGAGTGATGAGTTGGAGGTTGCTTCGAGCCAGATTTGGCGGTTTCCTGTCAGAACCAGGACTGCCTTGTCGCTAGTCCAAAAGGAAGTATGTTGAAGAGCTTCGACACGTGTGGCGAGTTGTTTCAACGCCTGTTCGAGCCCGTCTTTGGAGCCAAGAGGGGAGCCAAGAGGGGAACCAAGAGGCCGGTCCAAAGATGAATACGGGGCGACATCAAAATGGACAGCGCTTTCCTCGTCCGAGGGTTCACCTTTTTCGGCCATCACCGCCGCCAACTTCTCGAAGAGTTCAAGCGACCCGGTCCCTATCACGTCCGCGAACTCGGAAAGATACGCAGCGAGGCTCATCTCGTATTCCGCTTCGAGGTAGAGAGCGGACGCGCCAATCCCCTCGTGGATTCCGCGGAGCCGTACATCCCGGTTGTTCGGATGGGTGAGATGGAACACACACAAGTGTGAAATTATCACGGCCCATACATCGCCGCCCACGCGGCCCTCGACCAGCAACTGGGCCACAGGCTTGCCGATTCCGACAAATACTTCCTCGAGTGATGCGCGATCCTCAATTCCATCCATTGCCATGTCAACCCACTCGGCCCAGGCATCGGCGAGCTTCACACCGCCGAACTTCACATCGCGCAGTCTGGCGCCTGTCAGATTACATCCGCTCAAGTCTGCGCCTCCCATGTCCGCGCCGCGCAGATCACACGACTTGAGACTGCTGCCCGAAAGATCAGCCCCCGCCAAATTGGCGTTGACCAGGCAACAGCCGTCGAGCCGAACCCCTGACAGATTCGAGTATGAGAGATCGGCGTCTTCAAGCGACGCTCCAGCCAGATTGCTGCCAGCCATCTGCGCCATTCGCACAAAAGCGCCGGTCAGATTCGCGCCGCTCAAGTCCGTTTCATTAAGGAAGGTCCCCACCATATACGCGCCGGCCAGCTGCGCGCCCTGCAGGTTTGCGCCCGTAAGATCAGAGCCGCTGAGATCCGCTCGGCTCAGATCGGCATTCTTCAAGATTGCGCCGATCATGCTCGACTCGACCATGTTCGCGCCGACGAGGCTCGCTTCACTGAGAATTGCTCCGCTGAGAAAGCATCCCGCCAAACGCGCTTCTCTAAGGTCCGCGCGGTTCAGGTCCGCCATTCTGAGATTGGCTTCAGCAAGATCGGCGCCTGCCAGGTGCATGCCAGACAAGTCCGTACGCACGAGGTTTGCCCCGCGGAGCCCTTCGCCGCGAGCGATTCGGTCGAGTATGTCACTTCTTGATAGCTGCGGCATCTGCCTTCATCACGGAGGCGCAAGCGCGGCGTCCGTTGCTTGGTGCTATCGCAAAAGGGGCGAACTCATGGGGCGCGCGGAGAGACAAAGCTACAGTTTGTCTCTATTCACCGCGTTTATGTTATCCGCGACTGGGAGGTGAGTAAATACAAATCTCGGTTGAGAACTGGAGTTGAAGAGGACCGGTCCAAACTAACACCCGGGAGCGCGGCTTATTCCAGTTTTGAGGCGAGCCATTTCCTGAATCTCTTCGGCAAGTTCGAGAGTACGCTGAGCGGCCTGACGTGACACCTGCTGTTCATTCTCAGTTGTAGCGTATCGAGCCAGAAGTCTCCGGCCAAGCTCGTGATGATGCTGCTCATCGGGCTGAATAACGTCCCGATAAAGCCGCGCAGTCTGCTCGTCGCCGCGCGCTTCGCAGAAGTCGATGAAGCATTGGTTCCTTACCAGCGCGATCCCTTCGCGTGTGAACTGACCAGCGGCCACGCGGGCCGCAGTGCTTTGGAGTTGCCGCAGATATTCGTAGAGCGCAGAATAGCCGCCCTCTCGCGGATCGATTCGCTCCGCATCAACCCCCAAAGCCTTGAGCCGCTCGACAATCATCCGGTAATGCTTTGCCTCATCGCCGACTTGCCGAGCGAACGCGAGCTTCACATCGAGTTCCGAGGTTGTTGTCATCCAGACAGCAGCGATCTCGCTGGCTTCGAGCTCATTCTTAAGGGCGACGCGCAGGAGACGTTCGATCGTGAGCTCTTGCGGGGCTTCGCCGGCTGTGCTGAGATCGCCGAGCCGCTCGAGCGACACGCGATTTTCGTCTTCAAGTTGCGAAACGAATTCGTCCCCGGTGATTGCAGATGCATGGTCCGTCGACATGGTTAAACCTCGTAAAACGACTGAAATTATACCAGACCAGGCTTGCGAGGAAAAAAGATTGAGGTCCGGTAAGATTGACCGACAACGGCACCGTACCATAAGATACGGCCTCAAATTATGATTGAGGTTTAGGACTATGATCGAAGCCGGCCCAGCCGACATTCAATCAAAAGCGATACAGCCGGGGACTCAAACAGCCGGCCAATACAAGTCACTCTTACCCGGCCAAACGGTGTGCACAGTCAAGAATGAAAAGGGCGAGAAGTGTCAGGCCCACGTTAAACAGTGGATCACGGCTCCTCCTGAAATTGTAACCAAGGCCGCGTCCGGCAACACGATTCATCGCTGCCAGCGCTGCTACACAATCTATGAGGGCCCTCCGCAAGAGTACCTGCATCCAAACGTGAAGCCATAAGGGTGGGTCGTCACGCTAAAAAGGAACGCAAGCATGAAAAACCGAAGACTAACAATGGCCATAAGACCTCTGACGACGGTCGCGCTGCTCGGAGCGTTGACGGTCTGCGTTTACGGAGGCCAGAAGCCAGTCAAAGCCGACGGAAAAACAAGGGAAGTGAAGGCGCCGATGCTTAAACACGAATACGCCGATGTTAATGGGGTCCACCTGCACTATGTGACCGCGGGCAAGGGGAAGTTGATCATGTTCGTTCACGGCTTCCCCGAGTTTTGGTACGAATGGAAGAACCAACTCGCGGAGTTCGGGCAAGACTATCAAGCGGTTGCTCCGGATATGCGCGGCTACAACCTTTCTTCCAAGCCTGCAGAAGTCGATCAGTATCAGGTCAAGTACATGGTGGAGGATCTGCGAGCGCTCGCCGAGAAGCTGGGTCACAAGAAGTTTATTCTCGTGGCTCACGATTGGGGCGGCGCGATCGCGTGGGCATTCGCCATTGCTCATCCCGACTATCTCGAAAAACTTGTAATTATCAACGCGCCGCATCCGGGAGTGTTCCAGCGCGAGCTGCGAGATAATCCGGCGCAACAAAAGGCCAGCAGCTACATGCTGATGTTCCGAAGTCCGCAAGCCGAGCAGACTTTATCGGCGAACAACTATGCGCTGTTGGTGCAGGTCGTTTTGGGTGAAGGTTTGAAGAACGGCGTGTTCACCGAAGAGGACAAGGAGGCTTACATTGGAGCCTGGTCGCAACCTGGAGCTCTCACCGGTGGACTGAACTACTATCGAGCCGCGCGAGTTGGACCGCCGGCCGAAGGCGACAAACAACCAGCGAACTTTGCCGCAGCTTTACCATCGATGCAGGTGAACGTGCCGACGCTGGTGATCTGGGGCGAGAAAGACACGGCCTTGCTGACCGGCAACCTCGAAGGTCTGGATAAGTTCGTCCCCGCGTTGACGATCAAGCGCATACCGGAAGGCACGCATTGGGTCATTCATGAGAAACCGGCGCTCGTCGACCAGTACATTCGCGAGTTCATCAAAGGCAAGTAGCCACTTCGGAGCCGGCGTTACTCGTCACGCCGGCTCTCGCGTCCGCCCCGTCCAGCACATATCTTAACTGTTGACGCTAATTTCCACGCCGTGGTATCTTCGACTTCCCAAAGACGGAATCAGTTTTCAATCGCAGGAGTCTCACCCTCCAGCATTCTACTTGTCCACGCCCCTGATTCAGGTTAGTCAATAACACTTAGTGGGAAGAGTTTCGAAGAGCCGCGTCTATTCGTCGGAATTTGGCAGTTTGGCGGTAGTTTGAGCAGGTAGTGACCAGGTCGTGATCAAGGGTTCAGAAGGCCCTCGAGTAAATAGTCAGACTTTTTGTGCGCACCGGGCAATCTTATTGCAGCGTCAAAGAGCTGAAGTTGATGTGTTGACTGACTTCGCCCTTTAGAGTTGATTTGGCAGGCCCCTCTTTCTCCAACCGATTTCGCATTGCGAGTGGTGCGGTCACGGTAGGGATTCTTTTACCCTCGCCACGTTGTGTCCTTTGCGTGCTAACTTTCCAGGTCGATGAAGCACACGCTGGTTCTCAATCAAATCGGGTTTAGAACTACCGCAATCAGATAGGATGAGACATGAAACAAATAATCCGTCGCCTCTATTCGAAACGCGTCCTGGCGTTATTGGTCGTCCTGAGCTTGCAAAGCATAGGGTCGTCCGTAGGACGTACTACGGTGAACCGCGAGATTAACGCCAAAAAGGCCGGCAAGATCACTACGACTGGTGTTAGTGCGCCTCAACCGAATTTTTCAGACGTGCCGGGGAACAATCCCTTTTACACTGAGATCAGCAATATTGCTTATCGTCAGATCACAGTCGGCTGCGGCAGTGGCAACTACTGCCCAAACGATAATGTGACGCGAGCCCAGATGGCCGCGTTTATCATGCGATCGCTTGGCGAGTTCAACCCACCGCCCCCGGCTACGCAGCGTTTCAACGACGTGCCGCCAAGCAATCCTTTCTATGCGTTTATTGACAGATTGGCCGTGCTCGGAATCACCGTGGGCTGTGGTGGTGGCAACTACTGTCCCGATGACTTTGTCTCGCGAGGCCAGATGGCGGCGTTCATCATGCGCGGCATCGGAATGTTCAATCCGCCGGCGCCGGCGACACAAAGATTCACGGATGTTGCACCCGACAATCTTTTCTATGCCTTCATAGATCAAATGGCCTTGAGGGGTGTAACAGCCGGGTGCAGTGCTACGACGTACTGTCCCAACGACTTCGTAACGCGAGCGCAGATGGCGGCATTTCTTGTCAGGGGCTTCGGTCTGCTCGATCCCGGACAGGCGCCCTGCTCGTCGGCCAACGCCGTCCGTTTTTTGGAGCAGGCAACGTGGGGGCCGACGAACGCGGACATAACGCACGTGCAAGACGTCGGCATACGTGCCTATCTTGACGAACAGGAAGCCGCGGCCGAAACGAGTTATCCGACGCTTCCGCTTCAACCTTCGACTATTCCTGCCAGTTGCGATTCGATATGCCAGCGAGACAACTACTCGATGTACCCGCTGCAGAATCAGTTTTTCCTGAACGCTCTTTACGGGCAGGATCAGTTAAGGCAACGCGTAGCCTGGGCGCTGCATTCGATCCTTGTTGTGTCGGGCCGCGACATGATGCAACCGAGTTGGATGGCGCCTTATCTGCAGATTTTCTCCACCGAAGCGTTTGGGAACTTTCGCAACATCCTTGGGAAGGTCACCCTCAATCCCGCGATGGGTGACTATCTCAACATGAGCACCAGTACGAAGTTCAACCCGAACGAGAATTACGGGCGCGAGGTACTTCAACTCTTCTCGATCGGCCTCTACAAGTTGAATCTCGACGGGACGCTTCAACTCGACGTGCAGAACAACCCGATACCGACCTACGATCAGAATGTTGTAACGAACTTTGCGAAAATCTTCACTGGATGGAGACTCGCTTCGCAGCCGCAGCCCGGCGTGCCCAACTACATCGATCCGATGGTGCTCGTTCAAAGCCAGCACGATGTCACTGCAAAGACGTTGCTCGACGGGTTCCCGGTGCCGGCTGCGCAAACCGGCACTCTGGATTTGAATATGGCGCTCGACAACATATTCAACCATCAGAACGTTGGCCCGTACATATCCCGGGCGCTGATACGCAATCTGGTCACGAGCAACCCGAGCCCTGCTTATGTGGCTCGAGTCTCCAGCGTGTTCAACAATGACGGCTCAAGCGTGCGCGGCAATCTGAAAGCGGTGGTCGAAGCGATCCTGCTCGATCCGGAAGCGCGTGGCGACGGCAAGAGCGCCCCGACCTACGGTCACCTGCGCGAGCCGGTGCTGTTGATGAACAATGTGCTGCGGCTCTTCGACGCCAAGTCTGCCGACAGGGCAAAGAACAGCGACGGCTATCTCAACCCGCAGCTTACACCGATGGATCAGGATGTGCTGAAGCCCCTGACCGTCTTCAGTTATTACCCCGCCGACTACCAGGTCCCCGGCACCAGCCTGACCGGGCCCGAGTTCGGCATCCTGTCCACGTCGTCGTCACTAAAGCGGGCGAACTTCATGAACACGATAGTTTTCTCTGTCATCAGCGCGAGCCCGCCCGACAGACCTAACGGTACATCTATAGATCTGACCGGTCTTCAGGCTCTGGCAGGAAATCCGCAGTCGCTGGTTGATGAGCTGAACCGGACGATGATGCACGGAACGATGTCGGCCCAAATGCAGGGCAGCATCGTGACAGCGGTGAATGCAGTTTTAGCTTCAAACCCTCTAAAACGTGCTCGGACGGCTTTATATCTCGTAGCGACCTCGTCGCAATATCAGGTGGAGAAATAAGATGAAATACTCACGAAGAACATTCCTTCGCAGATCCGGATACGCGTTGAGTGCGGCCGCGCTCGCGTCCAAATTCAAAGGCCTGGGATTGATTAACGCGCTGGCTCAGAAGAATGCGCCGACCGACTACAAAGCTCTGGTCTGCGTCTTCCTGAGCGGAGGAAATGACTGCAACAACATGATCGTGCCGCTTGATGCGACCGGGTATGGGAATTATTCTACTGCGCGCAGCGCTGCGGGGCTCGCGCTCGCGTCGGGAAGTCTGTTGCCCATCACTCCACCAAGCATAGGAACGCAATTCGGGCTTCATCCGAACCTGTCTCCGGAAGTCGCGACACCCACTGCCATGCCCGGGCTGCTCCCTTTATGGAACGCCGGCAAGCTGGCAGTGATCTGCAATGTCGGACCGCTTGTCTATCCGATGACTCGCGCGACTTATCAGAACAACTCCGTTCAAAAGCCCTATCAGCTGTTTTCGCATTCGGATCAGGTGACGCAATGGCAGACTTCCAGAGCGGATACACAAACTCAGACCGGTTGGGGCGGGCTCACCGCCGACTACACGCTGCCCTTCAACAACGGGGTCAACTTTCCCACGATTACTTCGATCGCGGGAACGAGCGCTTTTGCCACCGGCATAACAACGCGACCTCTCATAATTAATGACGCCCGCACTACGCTTCCAAACGTCCTGAAGCTCGAAGGGTTTGGCGCAGCGGCAGATGAAATAGCGCGAAAGAATTCCATGACAGAGCTTCGAACCTTTGATCTTTCGAACACGCTCGGGGCCGCTACCAGCGATACGGTACAGGATGCGATCAATATCAGCGGGGCATTCAGCGTTGACCCGACCCTCACCACAGTCTTTCCGAACACGACGCTCGGGAACCAGTTGAAACAAGTAGCGAAAGTGATGAAGCTGAACCAGACTTCTGCGCAGCTCAGTCTCAATCGTCAGATCTTCTTCTGTTCGCTCGGCGCATTCGATACTCATCAGAATCAGCTCACAGTTCAGGGAAATCTATTTACCCAAGTGAGTCAGGCAATGAAAGCCTTCTACGATGCGACTGTCGAACTTTCAATCGAGAATCGTGTGACCACTTTCACGCTGTCAGACTTCGGACGCACGCTGCAGCCCTCCGGCTCCGGCGCATCCGTGGTCGGTTCGGACCACGGATGGGGAACTCACCAGTTTGTGATGGGAGGCTCAGTGCAGGCGGCGGACTTTTACGGCGTACCGCTGGCGGCAGGCTCGGGTGGCAACGGCACCGTGTTTCCGACGCTGGTCGAGAACGGCCCTTACGACACAGACAACAGAGGACGATGGATACCGACGGTGGCCGTCGATCAATATGCTGCGACACTTGCGTCGTGGTTCGGTCTGGGCCCGGCGGATATGCCGACCGTCTTCCACAATCTGTCGCACTTCACATCTTCAAACCTGGGATTTGTCTAATCGAAGCGCGGCGGGTAATAATCAGCGAGCGCGTTTCGACGAACAAATGAAGGCAAGTAGAAAGTCAATTAAGCTTGTAGTCGCCGGTGCCGCGGTTGCTCTATTTGTCCTTCAGGCACTTTCAAGCAGAAGCGTTCACGCTTATGTCAGCGGTCCCCCTGCATCCCACACCGGCGCGCCCGGCGAAGGCAACTGCACTGAATGTCACACAACCTTCGCGCTTAATAGCGGAAACGGAAACGTAACCATCACCGGCTTGCCGGACAACTACACCCCCAACCAACAACTGGCAGTGACGGTGACGGTCAATCATCCAAACGGATTTCTCTACGGCTTCCAGGTAACCGCGCTCGATTCAATGAATCACCCAGCCGGAGCGCTGGATGCCACCGATGCTGTCAACACGCAGGCGATTACGGGAATGGTCAACAGCGAGACGCGAACTTACGTAGAGCAGACGATGGATGGGGCTATGCCGGTCGAGTTCAATCGTCGAAGCTTCACGTTCACCTGGACAGCTCCGGCAAGCGACGTCGGACCGGTCACCTTTTATGCCGCCGGAAATGGCGCTAATGGTGATGGAGATAACACCGGCGATTACATCTACACCACACAAGTAACAACCGGATGCTCGCTCAGCTTTGACACGACCAGCCAGAGCTTTGCCGCCGGCGGCGGGACCGGCACCTTCAACTTAACCGGGTCTGGCTGTAGCTGGAATGCCGTCAGCCATAATGATTGGATCACGGTGATATCGGGTTCGAGCGGCACCGGTAACGCAACTGTAGCTTACTCTGTTGTGGCTAACGACTCCGGAGATCCTCGCAGCGGCACGATCACCGCCGGGGCGCACACCTTCACCGTTTTCCAGGGAATGGAATTTCCCGATGTGCCTCCCGGCAATCCGTTCTACACTGATATAGGCAAGCTCTCCGCAAGAGGTGTTACGCTGGGCTGTGGAAGCGGCTTCTATTGCCCCGACGATCCGGTGACTCGCGAGCAGATGGCTGCATTCATCTTGCGGGCAACGGGAGAGTTCAACCCGCCGACTCCTCCGACACAACGGTTCAACGATGTCCCGCCTGCAAACGTCTTCTACAAATTCATAGACCGATTAGCAGAACTGCAGATAACGCTCGGTTGTACGCCGGATCACACGCTGTACTGCCCACACGATCCGGTGCTTCGTGAGCAGATGGCGGCATTCATCCTTCGAGGCCTGGGAGAATTCAATCCGCCCACGCCGGTGAGTCAGCGATTTACAGACGTGCCGCCAACGAATGTCTTCTACAACTTCATCGACCGATTGGCGGTATTGCAGATTACGCTGGGTTGCACACCCGATCACACTCAGTATTGTCCAACGGCTCCTGTAACTCGAGCCCAGATGGCAGCCTTCCTCGTAAGAGCCTTTCATCTTTAAGATCCATCTGTGCTACGGAAATCGCTTCGAGAACGTGCTGCGGCTGCACATGCGTCCATCGGTTAGGAACTCGTCAGGCCAACGCGACGAACAAGGTCTGCAAAACGCGCGTCTGAACGAACACTGTCGAACATCGGGTCGACGTTGAGATAAGCCAGATATCCGTAGCGCTCATCACAGGCTTTATTCAGCCATTCAAACACGCGATCGTTGTCGCCAAAACCAAGATGCACTCTCGCAACCAGATACGCCGGAACGTATGTGTTCTTCGAGCGCTCCTCCAGCAGCTCAAGCACCTCTTTCGCTTTGCCGGTTTCTCCAAGTGTCGCGTAGAAGTGCGCGCGCGCAGACAAAAGCTCGACGTCTTCGCCCGAAAGCTTGACTGCTTTCTGGAACTCGACGACGGCTTCGTTGTACATCTGCGTTTGCGCGTAGGTCTGTCCGAGCCTGCGATGCGCGAGCCCGAATCCTTCATCCAGCTCAATTGTTCTCAAATACTGTTCGATGGCCTCGTCGTAGCGGCGCGCGAGATGCAACAACCATCCGGCGTTGGTGTTAATCGGAAGCGAAAGAGGGTCAAGTTCCAGAGCGCGGTTGATTTGATCGAATGCCTCATCAAATCGTCCCTGAGCGACCACTGTTACGCCAAACCAGTTGTGAGCCATCGCGTAACCCGGGTTGAGCTTAAGCGCCCGTCTGAATTCCCGCTCGGATTCCGTCCACTTCCAGTCATAGCCGAATTTAGCGAACGCCAGCGAAGTGTGGCCTTCGGCAAGCTCGCTGTCCAACTCCAGGGCCCGACTCGCCGCCGCTTTCGCAAGAGGGAACGCATCCTTAGGCGCTACCGCGCTGTAGCTAGCCAGAATATTATAAGAGTCGGCAAGTCCCGCGTATGCCAACGCGTAAGCCGGATCACTTTCGATCGCTTGCTTGAAATAATCGATGCCCTTCTTGAGCGCCTCTTCAGTTCTCTTGTTCCAGTGGAAGCGGCCCTTGAGATAAAGCTGGTAGGCTTCGCCGTTTTCAGTGTAGCGCTTGGCGAGTTGCTTCTTTTCGGCGCCGCTGAGCTTGAGACGCAGCTTCTCCGATATCTCCCGTGATATTTCTTCCTCGATAGTGAAAATGTCAGAAAGCTTGCGGCTGTATTGCTCTCCCCAGAGATGCGATCCGTCACCGGCGTCGGCCATCTCCGCCTTTATGATCAGAAGATCGCCTCGTTGAAGCACTCGCCCGGTCAGCACTGCGCGGACGCCCAGTTCCCGACCAACCACCTGTGGATCCACTTCGCCGCCTTTGTATCGGAAGACGGTGCTTCGCGCCATCACTCGCAGCTTTGGAAGTTGCGAGAGAGTGTTGATTATGCTTTCGGTTATCCCATCAGAAAGATACTCAGCATCGGGATCGCCGCTCGCATTCACCAGCGGCAGGATCGCAAGCGAATCAATCGCCTTGCGTGAGCGAGAGCGCCGGGACGGCTGTGTCTTTCCCGTTCCGCTTGCATTGGTTGTTTCGCCCGTTCCGCCGTCACGTCTGAGATTGCGCAAGTTGGCTGAGATTTCGCACGCCCTTTGATAACGCCGCTGCCGGTCCTTCTCGAGGCATTTGCGAGCGATGCGCTCAAGCTCCGGCGGCACGTCGTAGTTGAAACGAGCGATCGCGATCGGCTCCTTGTGAATAATGCTGTCTATGATCTCAGTTGTGCTCGACCCGTCAAAGGGTAGGCGGCCGGTCAGCATCTCATAGACCACGATGCCCAGCGAGAAGAGATCGGATCGTTGATCGATCTTATGCCCAAGCGCTTGCTCGGGTGACATGTACGAGACAGTGCCCATCACTATGCCGACCGCCGTTTGCGCGCCAAGCGGAACCGTCGGATCGCCTTCATTTCCGCCGCTTTCGGGGCGTATTACCTTGGCCAGTCCGAAGTCGAGCATCTTCACAAGCCCGCGCTCGGTGACCATCAAGTTCGAACTCTTGATGTCTCGGTGAACGATGCCAAGCGCGTGAGCCTCGTCGAGCGTATCCGCGATCTGCATGGTGATCTCGATTATTTCCGCCGTCGGCATGGTTCGGCGCGAGATATGCTCTGAAAGCACCTCTCCGTCAACGTACTCCATCGCAATGAACATCGCGCCGTCGTGTTCCCCTATATCATAGATGGCGGCAATGTTAGGTGAGCGCAGCGCCGATGCGGCGCGGGCCTCCGTCAGAAACCTGGTGCGTCGCTCCGGATCGTATTGATAGGACGCAGGCAAAACCTTGAGAGCGATCTGCCGTCCCAGTCGCGTGTCCTCCGCAAGGTATACCTCGCCCATCCCGCCCTCACCGAGCTTCTTGAGAATGCGGTAATGTGAAACGGTTTCCGAATTCACGCGAGCCTCAGGTTAAGAAAGTTTGTTGGAGAATTGTACACATTTTTCGCTGCTGGAAGACGAAGCCGACCGACCCCCTCGATCGGCCACATTTCCGCAAACACAAAGAGCAATGTACGAACAGAAGGCGGCTCTCAGTTCTCAGCCCTCAAAACATCGTCACTTATCCGAATGGTCATTCATCTTCCTCGCGGGCAAAGAATTCTTTCTCTTCCTCGATGACTCTTCGCTCGAACCGGCTGATGATGTAGACGGTCGCGAGGATGACTACAACGACCAGCAGAATGATTTGTATTCGTTTGAGGTCCCCTACCAGCTTCTCAATACCGGTGGCGAACGTAAAGCCGAGGCCCGCAAGAACACCGACCCAAACGCCGCAGCTTGCAAGCGTGAGCAGCGCGAATCTCAAAAAGCCGAAGTGAACAAGTCCGTAGAAAATCGCGCTCGTAGTCCGAAGTCCGTAGACATATTTGACTATGAACACCGACAGCACGCCGAACCGGTGCATGAGCTTTTCAACTCGAGGCCGGGCGCGAGTGAAGAAGTGCCAGCTCCTGGCTCGTCCGCGAAACCGGGCGCCCACCAGGTAGCTGAGGGAATCACCGATAAAGCCGCCCGCGGTGCCTACGATTAAGGCTTCCTCGAATGTAAACAGTCCGGCCCGAGCAAGCACACCCGAAAAGAGCAGCGTCAGGTCGCCCTCGATCATAGTCCCGAAGAACACCGCCCAGAGCCCATATCGTTTCAGCAACTCGTAAATCAATAGTTCTGGTAACCGTCCGACAAACTTCTAGTTCGTCGTTACCTTCGAGTTCGATTCTGCAGGCGAGCTTTCGACAAAGTGAAGTTTGTCGGACGTCTCGTTCCTGGTTTGTAGTTTCGATTTGCCGTTTCTGGCGCCGCGGCACTACTCAAACCAGAAACCGGAAACTACGAGCAATAAAAGCCGTGGGATTGTAGCGCACTTTGGTAGTGGGTCCTAGTGCGTTGTTTACGCGGTGTTCCTCCTCAGCGTCCTCAGTGTTCTCTGCGGTTGCTCCCAAGACTGGTTAAGTCAAACCGCCGAGGACACACAGGACGCCGAGGACACCCGCACTTTTGCCAAAATTGACATCCCTTCAAAGCCTTTGATATTCTCAGATGCCAAGTAAATAACTTGTCCGCAACAGTGCGGTTACCCTCTATGACGACCAGCCAGACCAGTGAATCAGTCTTTATCGGCATCGACCTCGGCGGAACCACCCTCAAGGCAGCGCTGGTCGGTCCCACGGGCGAAATCATTCACGAAAAACGAATCGATACCGAATTACGGAACCCTGAAGCCCTGTTCAAACAAGTGATCGAAACCGCGCTGAGCTTGCGTGACAACAAGAGCGCCGGTGGGCGAGCGGCCGGGATCGGAATCGGCATCCCGGGCCTGGTTAACCGAAAGACTAACCGTATCGAAATTATGCCGAATCTGCCGGCGCTTTCTGAAATTGACATCACGTCGGAGCTCTCCAGCCAGACCGGGCTGCCGGTGATACTCGACAACGACGCAAACTCCGCGGCATACGGCGAACTCCAGGTCGGAGCGGCGCGCGGCCAAAAAGAAGTCTTTTTCATCACGCTCGGAACAGGCATCGGCGCCGGCTTGATCATCAACGGGCACATATATCGCGGAGCGGCCGGGTTCGCGGGAGAGTTCGGTCACATGACGATCGACCCCGAAGGTATCGAGTGCGCCTGCGGAAATATCGGATGCCTGGAGACGATAGCTTCCGGACCAAACATCGTTCGCCGGACTCGCGAGCGTCTCTATCGCGACCGCACTTCCTCTCTATCTCGGCTCGCGATTCCTCGGGATCGTGAGTTCACCGCGGAAGATATCGCACGCGCCGCTCGCGAAGGCGACGAGATGGCCCAGTTAATGTTGGAACGAACAGGCATGTTCCTGGGCATCGCACTCGCAGCAGTCATTAATCTTCTCAATGTCGAAATGGTAGTGATGGGCGGCGGAGTGATGGATGCGGGCGACTTGATTCTGAAACCTACGATCAAAGAGACTCGCCGCCGGGCCTTCCCACCTTCATTCAACAGCTGCGAGATCGTAATCGCCAAGCTCGGCGCCACCGCCGGAATGATCGGCGCCGCCCTGATGGCACGAGATCAAATGAAACTGTAACTGCGGGGGCTGAGGGCATATGAACAGCTCTGGCCATCGATCGCTGCTATTGATTCTTGCGCTCTCTCTTGCTCAAGGTCTATGTACTCTCGCGTCACCCTTCGACGCGCCGCCTCAACAAAAGAAGGGACCAGACGGAAAGCCTACAAGCTGCACTTCTGAGATAGTCCTGCTGAGCGTTACCGTCGAAGATGCCTCCCGCCACCCGGTAGAAGATCTGCGGCATGAAGACTTCACGGTGTTTGACAAAGACGAACCACAACAAATTGCTTTTTTCACTGACGAAGACTACGCCAGAAAGGTCGCGATTGTAGTAGACAGGTCGATATCACGCCGAAATGGTTATCCAACATTGCTTGACACCTTAATCGAGAGCATCGGGCGCATGAAAGAGGATAGCAATGCGTTGAACGAATATTTCATCATTGGGGCTGACGGGAGTCCGAAGTTGGTGACGGACTGGACACGTGGTTCGCTGATTGAGAGTTTCTCTCAGGCTGCGTTCAATGAGCCGGCACCTACCGCTCGGTGTACGATTCGTGCCGTCTTGCCCTGGAGAAGCTCGAGAAAAATTGGACGAATGGCTCAGTCATTCTTTTGATCGGCGATGGTCACGAGGCCTTCAGGAAGGCGAGCTACCGGAACCTTCGCAAGTCAGTGGCGGGATCGGGGAGCCTCTTCTATTCAATAAGTCTCGCCAATGTCAACGACGCACCGGCAGTAAATGGCTTGAAGACGCTCGCTGCCGTGTCTGGAGGAGGCGCCCTATTTACCAAATCCGCAAATGAATTGAGTGATTTCCTCTCCCGCGTCGCCATCGAACTGAGACATCAGTATCGCGTAGGTTACTATCCAATCGACAACAAGCACGACGGTAAGTGGCATTCCATCAATGTCGTGGCATCCAACGCGACTGATGACCGGCCCGGCCAAATCCTCTTTGTACGAACCTGCGCCGGTTACTACGCGCCGAAACCAACGGCCGCTATCCCACAATGAGCCCTGAGCTTAAGTTAAGTTTGGCTCTGCCCGAACGCCAGTCTGTTATACTTGCTCCTTAGATTTCCGAGACTAATTCAACAATGCCAGATCGCCTACACATTCGAAACTTCTCGATCATCGCGCACATCGATCACGGCAAGAGCACCCTCGCCGATCGATTGCTCGAAGTCACCGGAGCGCTCTCTCATCGCGAGATGTCTGAGCAGGTGCTCGACGCGATGGACCTCGAGCGCGAACGTGGCATCACTATCAAAGCGCATGCTGTAAGGCTGGATTACAAAGCCCGAGACGGTCAGCAGTACGTGCTCAATTTGATCGATACTCCGGGACACGTTGATTTCTCTTACGAAGTATCGCGGTCGTTGTCTGCTTGTGAAGGAGCGTTGCTCGTCGTTGATGCTTCCCAGGGAGTCGAAGCTCAGACGCTCGCGAACACTTATCTGGCACTCGATCACAACCTGCACTTAATTCCTGTCATAAACAAAATCGATCTGCCGGGCGCCGAACCCGAACGTGTCCGCGAAGAGATCGAGCAGACGATTGGTCTCGACACTCACAACGCGCTGATGATTTCGGCCAAGATTGGAACCGGAATCGACGAAGTCCTTGAAGCAGTCGTTCGCGAAGTGCCGCCGCCGGCAGGCGACAAGTCCGAGCCACTCAAAGCGTTGATCTTCGATTCGTGGTTTGACAGTTATCGCGGCGTTGTAGTCTTGATGCGCGTGATTGACGGAGTCATCAAGCCCGGAATGAAGGTTCGCTTGATGGACGCAGAAAAAGAATACGAGGTGGACGCGCTTGGAGTGCTCACTCCAAAGCCGCGTGTGATCGACGAGCTCGGCGCGGGGGAAGTGGGTTTCTTCACGGCTCAGATCAAGACCGTCAGCGACGTCGAGATCGGCGACACGGTGACCGAAGCCGCGCGTCAGACTCTGACACCGTTTCCCGGTTTCAAACGCATCAAGCCAATGGTCTTCGCCGGGCTCTATCCAATCGAATCAAACAAGTACGAAGAGCTTCGCGACGCTTTGGATAAATTACGTTTGAACGACTCGTCGTTCTTCTATGAGCCCGAAGCATCCGCCGCGCTCGGGTTCGGATATCGTTGTGGATTCCTTGGTCTGCTGCACATGGAGATTGTCCAGGAGCGATTGGAGCGCGAGTTCGATCTCGAGCTGATCACCACCGCTCCGACCGTGCGCTATCGTGTCACAACTACTTCCGGGGAAGTGATGGAGATCGACAGTCCCGCGAAGCTTCCGGACCCAGGCAAGATCGAGATGATCGAAGAGCCTATCATCCACGCGATGATAATGAGCCACGATGATTACGTCGGCCCGCTGTTCGCGCTGCTTGAAGAGAAGCGCGGAACTCAGCTCGGGTTCGAGTATCTGACGCCGAAGAGAGTGTTGCTCACATACGAGTTACCCCTTGCGGAGATAATGCTGGATTTTTATGACCGTCTTAAATCTCTCTCGCGCGGCTACGCGTCGTTCGATTATGAGTTGACCGGCTATCGCAAAGGCGATCTGGTCAAACTCGACATGCTGGTTGCGGAAGAGCCTGTCGACGCGCTGTCGCTGATCGTTCACCGCGAGTTCGCTTATGCGCGCGGCAGATCGTTGGTCGAGAAAATGCGCAAGCTCATACCTCGGCAACTCTTCGAGGTTCCGATTCAGGCCGCGATTGGCAGCAAAGTAATCGCTCGGGAGACGGTGAAGGCGCTGGGCAAGAACGTGATTGCCAAGTGCTACGGCGGCGACATCACTCGCAAACGCAAGTTGCTCGAGAAACAGAAAGAGGGCAAGAAGCGAATGAAGCGAGTGGGCCGCGTCGAGATTCCGCAGGAAGCTTTCCTTGCCGTGCTCAGAACAGACGATTAAGTAGCCTTTGCGTCCTGGCGGTTCTTTGCGGGCTTTGCGCGGAATCAGTTTCTGGGGAGGAACCATTAGGGCGTGCAATCTGATTTCGCGCAAAGCCCGCAAAGAACCGCCAGGACGCAAAGGAAATAACAGAACCTGACGTGTCAACCTTCGCGCAAGCCAGTCAAAGAAGAGCCGCCCGCGTTTCTATTTCTTCCCAACCAGACCTTCACGGCGGCCAAAGACAGCGAACCCGAAATCAACATCATCAGCCCACCTGCGTAGAGCCACTTGTCGCCCGCAGTCTGTTCCCACAGCGTCTGATCCGTTTTCTCGGCTTCGAGGTTAAGATCTGAACCGTAGTGGTAGATGAGCAGGCCACCTCCCAACAACATGAGCGCTGACATCAAAAGTATTCTTACACTCTTATTCATACCGCCTCCAATGCCGATCGGGCCGTAGCCTAATCAGAAAGCTTGAACACGAAAGTGATAACTCCCGTCACCCGCACCGGCACGCCGTTAAGTATCGTAGGTCCGAATCGCCAACCGCGCGCAGCTTCCAGCGCCGTCGCGATAAGCATCGGATGCCCGCTTATTGCTCGCGCCGATTCGACTCGACCTTCAGGCGAGATGATTACTTCAACCGCAACATCACCCTGCAACCGAATGCGTCTTACGAGTTCGGGATAAACCGGCACTCGACGCTCGATCGCTTTTCCCTGGAGCACGGTTGACGGTAATCTCACCGGCCTGTTTTCAGTGACAATTGTGGTCGTGACAGGTTTCACCGGGGGCGGATCGGGCCGTGGTGGTGGCGCAACGTGCAAGTCTCCATCCGGCACTCCGGACCCTTTTCCAAGGCCGGGAGGACCTTCGAAAACTCCCGAATCTGACCCAGGTGGCTGACGATCAAAGTTAGGAATGATTGGCGGGTGGTCACCGCGGTGACTCATGAGTCGGTCGAGCGGCATTACGTTGTTTGGATCGGGACGCATTTCCGGCTGAGGCGGCCGTCGTGAGGCCGGCGTTCTTCGCGCCGTAGTCCCACTGATTGGCGGCGGACCTACCAGGGTTAACACGTTGCTCGTATCGGCGAGCCGAGGATCTGAAACTAGAACCGAGACAACGAATGCGCATCCTAAGCCGAACGCGTATAGCAGCACCGTGCCCAGAAAGAACCTGGCCGTCGTATGCTTGCGCCTTTGAGTTGTAGACACAACTAGCTTTTCAAACATGATCTCTCCTTCGCGGAGACAGTTCTCCGCCAGACGCTCTGGTTTTGTTTTCTAGATTGGCGCTCGGGACTGGAACGAAAGGCGCTCTACGGAAAGGAACTTGTTGACACTCGTTGCAGGTGAATACGACCGGCACGAGCAAACTGACTACGGACTCTTTCTCATCCGCTCACATCGACCTTCTCAACCAGAAGTATTATCCGAGTAGGCACGGGCCGCCCGGAAACGGTTGCCGGTTGGAAAGTGCGATCACGTAATGACCACCACAATTGTTCGATCAGGTATGGGTCCTGAGGGGCGTTGAGCACATCGACCAGCCTTCCGCGCCCGTCCGGATCAACCTCAACAAGCGCGGACATGCCCTGATTGCCCGGCTTCTGGTAGGCGATATGGCTGAAGCTCACCAGGGCGCTGTTGTCGAGCACCCTCGGAAGTTGATAGTAGTGCTCGCTGTCTTTCGAGCCTGCGTCCGGCGGAAGGTTGTTGTAGCTGTGATACTCACGATTCGATCCGCTGATGACCGGCGAAATAACAGCCTCCTGGCTTTCCACGGCGCCGAGTGGAATCGGTTTGAAACTTGAAAACAGGGTTGCGAAGGAAAGCAGCGAAACCACCACTCCCGCAGCGACACTAACCGGGCGCGGATTAAGCTTGAGCAGCCACTCAAACACTTCCTGAACAACCGTCACTTCCCGGCGGGCTCTCTTCGCAGCTTCAGTCATTATGTAGCTGCGAAGCTCACGCGGCACTTCGGGCTGTTCCGCATTTCGTAAAGACAGAGACGCAGCTTCGGTTTCGGCAAGGTGCAACCGGCACTCATCGCATGCAAAAAGGTGCTCGCGATACCGAGTTGCGTGGTTCTCGTCCAGTTGCCGGTCTATGTAAGCCGAAGCTGTCAGTTCAAACTTCTTGCATTCCATAAAACACCAGTAACAGGTGACCCGAGAAACGTTAGGCAAGTCACGCGCTTACGTTTCACGCATCACCCTTTCATCTCAAGTCCTTCACGCGGCGGCGAAGCTCTTCGCGTCCGCGCGCGATGCGTGACTTAACTGTTCCGATCGAGATGCCGAGCGTTTCAGCGACCTCTTCATACGAAAGCTCTTCAATCTCGCGAAGTATCAGAGCGATGCGATACTCCTGTTTGATCTCATCCAGCGCGCGCATCACCTGACGCTCGCGCTCACTCGAGATCGCCTGCGCTTCGGGCGATCTGCCTCGACCCGGGAGCGAGTTGCCAATCGTCGTGTCCGACTGCCCCCGCGTTATGTCGAGCGATATCGTCTCGTCGCGATGGCGCCTTCGCCACCAGCGCTGCTGATTCATCGCCTGATTGACTGCAATCCGATAGATCCAGGTCTTTAGTCCTGCTTCTCCCCGGAACCCACCGAGTCCGCGATAGACCTTCAGGAAGGTTTCCTGCGCCGCGTCGCGCGCTTCTTCGGCATCGCCCAGAATCCGGAAGCAAAGCGCGTAAACCGGCCGTTCAAAATGGGCGACCAACTCTTCAAACGCATCCAGCTCTCGGGCGCGCAATCTGGAGATCAGCCCCGCTTCAGGCAGACGCTCGATCGCCCTGGCGTCGACATCGAGCCCGGCGAGGGAGCTTTGGTCCAGTGCGGCCATGTCTCGCGCTGACATTGAGTGGCACTCCTTCGGTTAACAACTGACCGGAGTGGGCCACTGCCCGACCTGATGAAGCCGAGCGCCGTATAGCTCCAAGCGGAACGGGCAGCAGCCCTTCACCTCACTTGTCGCTAGCTTAGACACCTTGTCCGGTCAGAATGTTCCGACTCTTAAAACTCTAGCACAACCGAGTCCTCCGATCATGCCTATTCAGTCTATTTACTCAGACGACGGGATCCTGTCTTTTGCCGGGTGTCTCACGTGGACGTTTCTTGACAGTGCCCAACCGAGGCCGCTATGTTCTTGTTTTCGTTATTAGAGGGCGCAGGCGTCCTTGTCGGACAAACCCAGTTTGTCGCGGACTTGTTACCGGATTATTCGCAACTACGACAGACTGAAGTTTGTCGGACATTTTGATAGGAGGCTCTCGGTTTTGGCGACAAGAAGCAAAAGGAAAAAAGTGTCGGTCAAGGAGATGAAGTTCAAGCACGACCCCATGATCCGCTTCTACGAGAGGACGCAGGAGTGGCTACAAGAGAGGGGCCGGCCGATCGTGATGGCGGTAGGAATCGTGGTGGGAATCATCGTGCTCTATGGCGCGGTCACTTATTTCTTTGATTACAGAAAAGCAAACGCTGAAGCCGCGTTCGCCGATGCCGTAGAGAAGTTCAACGCGCCGGTTCAGGACTCTGCCACTCCGGTTACAACGCCGCCCGTCGGCAAAACCTACAGCGACGAACAGACGAAGTGGCAAGAGTCAGCAGATGCGTTCGAGCGCCTCGCCAATAGCTACTCTGGTTACTACGGGACAATCGGCCGCTACTATGCCGGTGTGTGTTATTTGCACATCGACCGCGACAAGGGCTTAAGCCTGCTCGAACAAGTCGCGGCTAAGAAGGATCCGCCGACGTCGGATCTGGCGCGCCTTGCGCTCGCCGAGAACTACGCCGTCAGCGGTGACAATGAGAAAGCCATCTCGTTCTACGAGCAGCTATTGAACTCGTCGACGAGTCTGAAGCCCGCCATTGAGGTCGGCCTGGGTAAGGTCTACGAAAAAACCGGTGAGACGGAAAAGGCTGTGGAAGCCTATTTGGAGGCGGCAAAGCCCGATCGCTCTACAGATGCTGGCGCCGAAGCCGAGAAGCGGCTTCAGGCAATTGCGCCTGACCGTCTCAAAGAGTTGCCTCCCGCCACTCCTATTGCTCAGCCGTGAGTGATGCGAAGTCCCGTGTGCTAGAGGTGTTCAACCTTTCCGTCCATCGGTTTACACCAGTAGGTCGCGCGTCAACCTCAGTAGCGGTACCGGCGATAGTAAGGGCGCCCATACAGGTAGAGCGCGTGATGATGGCGGCGCCAATGCTGACGCCTCACCATAACGACCGGGTAGTAGCTTCGATAGTACGGCCGTCTGTAGACGTACACGACGCGATGGTGGCCCCAGTGCCGATAATATCCATAAGCACTAGATTCTACCGGCGCCACCAGGACGGAGCCTATCACTGTCAGTAACAATAAAGCGAAAGGCAGTATTCTTCTCCTGAACATAATCACACTCCTAACTTCGGCTGTGTCTACCCAGGTGATGTTTGATGGCCCGGCGATGCTTGAACCCCTGATACCCGATCGAACCGGCCGGGCCAAATGCCGCTCCTACTCCGATCGGTGCGGCAACAGATACGATCTTGTGGACCTTTCCATGATGATGATGCCGATGATGCCTCGAACTGGCGTTGACAATGGGAGCAGCCGTCAATAGCAGGCAGCATAACGTCACACTAACAGCGCGTTTTGTTCTCCTTACCAGTTTCATAACTTCATCCTCATACTCACAACGGCAACCCGGGTGCCAAACTCATCATCGATCCCGCGCCATACTTCGAATGGGCACGTTGTTTGCACAATTCCCTGTGGACGATTGTCGGGCAGAGCAGACTCTCCGGATTGAGGTGACTTTATGACAATAAAGATGGCCGGTGTAATTCTTGCCGCTGTGCTTATGCTTCTGACATTTATTTCGCAACCAGCAATCGCTCAAGAGGTCACAGCGAATCGAAACGCTACGGTCAAGGGACAAATGAAGCAAAGCGGTAGGGAGGTACGAAATGCCGGTACGGGTTTGGGTAGTAACGTGAGACATGGCCGTATTGCAAGTGGCGGCAAACACTTTGGTAAGCATATGTATCGCGCCGGTAAACACTTCGGCAAGGGCTCGGGATTGGCCGCTAAGAAGACGGGCAGAGCCGTAAAGAATGCTGCCAAGCCTGATTGATACAATCCCATTTTCGGCGGTGTTCATAAAAGCTGTTAATATCGAACATCGCGAAAGTCGTTGACGGCTACACTGGAGCTTATTCGTACGCTCAGTCGCGGATTTGTCTCGATAAGGTACAAGAGCTCGCGCCTGACCTCGAAGTCTGGAGGAACTATGAGAATCAAACTAACAACTCTTCTGTTGTTGCTGTTCTGCTTGTCTCTCGCAATGCCCGCCGCAGGAGCGAAAGACGGGAAAGAGGAAACGCTTTCCGCACTCGCACAGCTCCCAGTAGCCGGAACGACAATGAACGTACGGATCTACATAAAGAGCTATTCCAGTCTACAGGAGGCTCGGCAACTGCATGGCATCTTGACGGACGGGGGACCTGGCGCGTTGTTGAAGACGCTTCAAAAGATGAGACCGATAGGTCACATCGAAAGAGAGGGTACCATCGGCTTCTACGATTTTAAGCTCATCCTCTCGAAGTCTACGCCCGAGGGACGTCACATTTATGCGGTGACTGATCGCCCGATAGGATTTCTCGAGGCATACGCGGGCTCGCGCTCGGTCGACTATCCATTCGGCATCCTTGAACTGGATTTGAAGGCGGACAAAAAGGGGAAAGAGAAAGGCGAAGGCTCGCTCATCTACGCGGCTCAAATAAAGGTCGTGGATGGCGAGAAGGTGGACATCGAGAATCTGACGTTCGCTCCCATCCGGCTACTCGGCGTCCAACAGCTGTGAAGCGACGCGCGGGCATATCCGCACGAATTCCCTGAAATGCAGTCTACTATCTCGAGACATAAAGATTAGGGAATTGCTTGCGAAGGTTTGAGACCTTGGGTAGATCGTTGATCATGATATACGGCTCATTTGGATGATGGACCGCATAGTCCTGATGATATGCCTCGGCCTCGTAGAACGAGTTGCCTAACGAGACCACGGTTACAATCGGATGACCGAAGATCTTGGCCTGATCAAGCTGATCGATGTAAGCCTTCGCAATACGTTGTTGCTCTTCATTCGAGCAGAATATCGCGGAGCGATATTGGGTTCCGTGGTCGGGTCCTTGCCGGTTCAGTTCTGTGGGATCATGGGCCACGGAAAAGAAAACCTTCAGAAGCTGACCGTATGAAATCCGGGATGGGTCGTATTTGATCCGAACCGACTCCGCGTGTCCGGTCCTCCCCGATGAGACGGTTTCATAATGTGCCGTATCAGCAGAGCCACCGGCATATCCGGCCTTGACGTCAATGACGCCCTTAACGTGCTCGAACACAGCTTGAATACCCCAAAAGCAACCTCCGGCGACGACGGCGATACGTTCACTTTTTGTAGCAGCCGGTGCTTCGTCCAGCAATGGATCGGGGATCGCGACCGTAGCGCTCGCCACATTACAGGCCAGCGTGAAGGCTATTGGGAAGATTGCGATAATCCGTCGAACAACAGGGTGCATATATCCTACCTTCTATGAGTTTCTCGTGATCGCCTTCGAGTTGTCTTATCTCCTCACTCGCGGCCAGCGAAAGCTCAAGCCGCAATCGGTCGGCGAAGCTCCGGCAGGCAAGCTAATCAGTAGCGGCGGGAGGACTTGAACCTCCGACCTCGGGTTATGAATCCCACCAACACCCGCTCCACCAATCTCCCTACTTCCCTTAAATAACCATCTATTGCGGGTTCCAGCTAACTAGCTTAGCACTAGATATCCTTGAATTACTATACAGTTCGATGAATCTGCGCCACACCTTGGGCAAAACAACCGAAATCCGTCTCACGACCAGGAATACGCGGATTTCCGAGGAGCCTGGAGCAACAGGGGTACACCCTCAGCAGCAACGAGGGATAACAGGACCGCGACAAATATGATCCGTTTCACAGCGAAAGCTTCCTGATTGCAGGTCACGCTGAAAGGAGCAGAATCAAGACAATGGGCAAAAAAGCGAGTGCACGAACCTCGAGGCTATGATCGATCTGATTAAGCGCAACTGGGAATGGTTCGCACGAGGGGCGTTCCAATGCGCTGTAGATTATGGCCGCGGAGCTGTGACGATGTACGAAGAGGATGCTTTGAGCGGCAAATTTGAATGCGGTTTTCGGATAGAAGAAGATGACCTCTCGCCGAATAGCGAGGTTGCCCAGCAAGTAAGGGAATACAACCCTCAGAACGAGGTCATAGTCCTAGTCCGACGTGCTAGCGGCGACGAGTACTGTTTGAGGATTCGTACTCCGAGACAAGGGACAAAATGAGCTCCGCATTCCGGCACGACCTAATTGGCACAACGCAGTTGTCGGAATTTCTGAATAGAATGATCTTCGAAAAGCGTCTACAACTACCGGCACATGAGGTCTCTCTGAGTGGTAGCCCTGGCAGTTCTTTTAACATACCGAAGGTAAGGGCCACCGCTGTTCTTTGATTTGACTCTGGCTACCCTTCGCTAATAGAGTGCGCCCAGTAACGCAAACGACCTGTTCGTATCACGACGGCTTTCGCCTTCAAATACGAGGACGTAATGGTGATGAGCGGAGCGGCTACTGGAGTACCACGCGCAAGGACACGGTGGTGGCTGTCTTAACCAAAGGGGCGAAACCTAATAGCGCCGGCTTCGTCTGGATCGAGCGCCTCACCGCGGTCGGGCCGACGCGCGAGCGCATCATCTATCGCAAGTCGGCCGGCACTCCCGTCGACTTCGTGGCGTGGGAGCCGTTCTTCTCGGACAAGGCCGGAAACGTTATCATCATCCACGACGCCTCGGGCGTACCAGAGGAGATCACGAGCGAGGAATGACACGGGACTTCGTCGGACGCGTCGTCATCATTACCGGTGCCTGGCGCGGTATCGGGCGAGCCGCCGCGGAGCGCTTCCATGAGCGCGGCGCCTCGGTGGCTGTGAACGTGCGCGACCGCGAGCGCGCCGATTCGCTGGCGACGTCGATCGGCGAGCGCGCCTTGGGGGTGCCGGGCGATGTCGCCGCCGCGAGCGTTGCTGAGGAGATCGTGCGGCGCACGCTCGAGCGCTTCGGCCGCGTGGACGTCGTCGTCAACAACGCTGCCTTCGCGCGCTCGACGCGCTTCCCCGATTTGACGGCGGAAGAGTGGCGCGAAGCGCTGGAGGTGAACATGACCGCGCCGTTCCTTCTGACTAAAGCGGTCCTCCCGGCGATGAAGGTGCAGCGTTACGGCCGCATTATCAATATCTCGTCGTCCGCGGGCCGGATGGTCAGCACGCTCGGCGGCGCGCACTACACCGCGTCGAAGGCGGGACTCCTCGGCTTCACACGCGCGGCGGCGAAGGAACTCGGGAAGTTCGGCATCACTGTGAACGCCATCTGCCCCGGCATGATCGACACGGAACTGACCCGCGAGAACGCCTCTGCGGAGCTGCTGGAGCGCCTCGCGGCGAGCTATCCGGTCCCGCGCCTGGGGACGACGCTTGAGGTTGCGGATCTGATTTGCTTCGCCGCATCGGAGGCGGCCGGCTACATCACCGGCGCGTCGTTCGACATCAATGGCGGCGATTTAATGATGTGATGAACGAGAGCACGCGCGTCATCCTCGCCATCGCCGCCGCGATCGTGATCGGCGTGATTATCGCCGCGTTCGGCGACGCCGGCCCCATCGGCGCCGCGGACGCCATCGCACCGATCGGCGCGCTGTGGGTCAACGCCATCCGCATGACCGTCATCCCGCTCGTGTTCTCGCTGCTGATCACCAGCGTCGCCTCGGTCGCCGACATCAAGTCGATCGGCCGCCTCGGCAGGCGGACGCTGCTTGTCTTCGTCCTCCTCATCGTCGGCACTGCCGCCGTGGTGATGCCCTTGGCCCCCGCGCTCTTCGCCCTACTCCCTCCGCACGGCGCACAGCAACTGCCGGCGGGCGCGGTCGAAGCGGCGAAGGAGATCGCAGTCGCCGGCGGCCAGGCGCAAACTTTCTCCTCCTGGCTCACGTCGCTGCTGCCGTCGAATCCGATCGCCGCGGCCGCGACCGGCGCGATGATGCCGCTCGTCCTCTTCACGATTCTCCTCGCCCTGGCGATCGCGTGCAGCCCGAAGGCGTCGCGCGATATGCTTACGAAGTTCTTCCGTGCCTTCAGCGACGCCATGCTTGTGCTCGTGCGCTGGGTCATCCTGGTTGCGCCGATCGGCGTCTTCGCCCTCGTTCTCCCGCTGGCCGTGCACGCCGGAGCCACGCTCGCCGGCGCGATCGGCTTTTACATCGTCGCCTACTCGGTCGCCTGCATCGTCGCCACGCTGCTGCTCTACCCGGTCGTGGCCATTGTCGGCCGGATTCCGATGCGCCGCTTCGCCCGCGCCGCGCTCGAGCCGCAGCTTATTGCCTTCAGCTCCAGCTCGTCCATCGCCACGCTCCCCGCGCTCGTCGAGAGCGCCGAGAAGACGCTCGCCCTGCCGGAGGAAGTGACCGGCTTCGTGCTCCCGCTCGCTGTCTCCACGTTCAAAATCGCCGCTCCTGTGTCGTGGACCGTCGGCGCGCTCTTCGTCGGCTGGTTCTACGGCGTCCCGCTGCACCTCGGCGGCCTGGCCACGATCGCCTTCGCCGCGGTCTTCCTCGCGTTCGCCGTCCCGGGCATCCCGCGCGGCGCGTTCATCATGCTCACGCCACTCTTCCTCACCCTCGGCTTGCCAGCTGAGGGGATCGGGATTCTGATCGCCGTCGACGCCATTCCGGACCTCTTCGCCACGGTGCTGAACACCACTGGCGATCTCGCAGCGGCTGCGCTCGTCGCGCGATAAGATTGTCGGCTATGATGAAGAAATTCTTGATAGTGAGCCTGTGTAGATTGCAAATGAAACTCGTATCTTTGTCACGGCTGCGGATGTTTGCATTCGATTCGTCTGGATCGCGCTCGGGTTCGCGTTGTGAAAGCGGCGAACTGAAATCAATGCAGAAGAACGAGCGATCAGATGTCCCGAGCAACACGTGGAAGCCCCATATTCAGGCTATTTGCTATGCCAGGACACCTATGTAGAGGATTTTTCATAATTGCTCCTGTCAATTTGGCGAAGAGAACTGCGAAGAGCGTGTGGGTCCTGATTATTCACAGTCCAATTAGTTTGTGATGACGATAACCAATGGTTCATTGCCTGACCTCACCAGGATGGGCTTTTCACGATGGTCGCTCCGCCTCGAATTGTACTGTTGCCAACTTGGCTACGTAATTATCGAGGCGGAAGTCTGGCTCGCGAGATTCCACGTTAAACGAAGTCAGCCATGATCCGGCAAGGCGTTGCAGGCTGAGGGCGCGGAGTCCGTTGTAGCTATTGGTCGCAGGGATGAAGGGGCCGAACGCTTCTGGGCGTTCCGCGGCTGGGACGAACGTGAAATCAAGAGCCGTGGAGTTATGGACGAGATACATAAAACGGCGGTGGAGATTGACTGGTAGGCTCCAAGTGGGAATCCGCGGACGGTAGTGCCATCATGAACCATTTGGCTAGTTGAAAAGTCCTACGGGCGGGGCTATATTCTGCCCAGTCTTAGCCAGGTGAGACAGAAAAACAGGCGGGCGAAAAGCAGGGCGAGCAGGCTCGCGGAAGAGGCTCGGTGCCGGCGACCGAGAATACCGGTCCAAGTTCGTGTTGCGGGGTGCTCTATTTTCACCTCGAGCCGCTCGACGCAAGCGCGCTTGGCGTAACGGCGGATATAACTAAGGTTCAACTCAACGTGCGCCTCGAGCCGCTCCACGACACGGTCCAGGACGCTGCACGGGCTGTATTGCGATGTGGTGGATGCGCTTTACGGTGAGCGCGCGAACGAGAAGTTAGCTGCGGCTGCCATTAGCGAACTTAATCGCGTCTTTGCTGGTTGAGAGTTACTGGCGGTTTGATAAGGAGCGGGGAAGCTATGGCCATCACACAATTCGCGCCGCAATTCATGAAGATCGGCGTGCTTACGGCGGCCCTCCAAGAGCTTACGCCGCGGGAAATGCGCGATCGCGATCCCGATCGGTCAATCGAAGACTGGGCGGCATTTGCAGGCGAGATTGGCGTTGACAACATCCAGCTTTCAGCGGCGCTTCACCCCAGCGAAAGTGATGTTCCAGCCGAAGCTTTGCTCGATCCCGTGGCCAACACGCTCGACTTGCGGCAGCCTTTCAATCAAGGTCGGGCCAAACGGGTGCTCGCTGCATTACAAGAATATGAGATTGGACTGTCTGACCTCGCCTACTTCGACAATATGCTTCACGAAGATCCCGTCGTCAGAAAGAAGAAACATGACTTCATGCTTCGGGTGTTCGACGCCGCGGTTTTCTTAGGCGCCGAGGCCGTCTGTGGCTTTGTCGGAAGAAATCAAACTCTCAGTATGGACCAGAACCTCATTGATTTTGAGGACAGTTTTGTTCCGTTGCTGAAAGAAGCAAGATCGCGAGAGTTGACTTACCGTGTTGAGCAATGTCCGATGCCCGGATGGACGACGAATGACAACTACCACAACAACATTGCTTATACCCCAGGCACATGGATAGCTTTGCATCAAATCTGCGAAAAGCATGGAGTGGGGGATCAACTGCGAATTCATTACGACCCTTCGCACGCGATATTGATGGGGCAGGACACGCGCTCGATCTTCCAGTACTTGAAGGACACTGGCTACAACTTCCTGATCGGCGGTTTTCACGTCAAAGGGCAGGTCATCGATGCAAAAGGAGTCTCCGCGTGGGGATATGGGGGGCAAACCATTCAACGCGGAGACTGGATTGACGGCAAGCCTTCTGATAAGCCATCAGATCACGCGAACGCATGGTTGAAGCAGACCGTAATCGCCGAGCACGAATTGCCGGGCACGGCCCATCACGATCCGCTGGCATATCTACAGAATCGAACTGTGGATTGGCTCGATCACCAACTCGCAGCCCGCGAGTTGCTGAAGCTGGACGTGGCGAACACGCACCTGATAATCGAGCACGAATACCCGCCCGCAAGAATTCAAGACAAGGAGCGGCTCAAGCCGATTCTGAAAGGCTCGATCGCGTTCGCTCGCAAGATCGATGAGGCGGCTGCGTGCATGTACGCATTGCAGCGCGAGGTGCTCCCCGCTCAGGATATTCCAGTTCAAGGAATCGGCCGGGAACCATACCGCTCTTGATTGGGGACAGCGGATTTGAGACTTCACTCCGCAATCGTCAGACAGTCTCCCATCTGCCTGAAGCAGAAGCCCGCTCTAATGCATCGAGCATCCTCTGATTGCGCACACCATCCTCGAAGTTGGGGGTAGGGATTTCCTGCTTATCAACTGCCCTGAGCAGGTCGCACACAGTATGAATAAATGTGTGCTCGTATCCGATGATGTGTCCCGGCGGCCACCACGATTCAATGTAAGGATGCTTTGCATCTGTCGCGAGTATGGTTTTAAAGCCGCTGTCGGGCCCCTCTTCAATATAGAGTTCAAGCTCGTTGAGCCGCTCCAGGTCAAAAGCGACACTTCCCTTGCTGCCGTTGATTTCAAATCGCAAGTGATTCTTGTGTCCGAGGGCGAAGCGCGAGGCCTCGATGGTCCCGATCGCTCCGTTTTCAAACTTCATTAAAGAAATCGCTGCGTCGTCTACATCGACGGGCGCTTTCTTATCAGAGCCCGGCAATGGACGCTCAGTGATGAAAGTCTTCAGGACCCCGGCAACTTCGTTGAGTTCGCCAACGAGGAAGCGAGAAAGGTCCACGGTGTGCGATACAAGATCCCCTAGCGCGCCCGAGCCGGCTCTGGCTTTTTCCAGCCGCCATACTCGCGGAAAATCCGGATCGACGATCCAATCTTGCAGGTAGCTGCCGCGATAATGGTAAAGCTTGCCAATGCGACCTTCATCAATCAGTTGCTTTGCAAGCATCACGGCCGGAGCCCGCCGATAGTTGTGACAAAGCATGTGGATGCAGGAACTGCTGCGGACCGCATCGAGCATACGCTCGGCTTCGGCGAGCGTGTTGGCGAGCGGCTTTTCGCAGAAGACAACCTTCTTAGCTTCAGCGGCGGCAACCGCGATCGGCATATGCAAATCGCCAGGCGTGCAGATGTCGATAACGTCAATGTCCTTGCGCTCGATGACCTGTTGCCAGGAAGTCGAATGCTCCAGCCAGCCATATTTGTCAGCCGCGCCCTTGACTGCCACTTCGTCCCGTCCACAAATGACCTTCATAACCGGGTCGAGTGGGACATCGAAGAATCTGCTCACTTGCCTCCAGGCATTGCTGTGCGCTTTGCCCATGAAGCGGTGACCAATCATAGCGATATTCAGTTTTCTCTTCATAGCCAGCGAAGGTAATTACCAGGTCCCTTCAAGTCAAGTTGTGGGGGAGGCTGTATCTTGCCAAAATCGCTCGGATTCCCAGTTGGCATTTGACATTTTCGCGCGTTCAAAAGTAACTTCTGCCTCGTGACAATCTGTCTTTGAGGACAAAGAATGATTCGAACCATTGCGCTCGCCGCTCTGACGGCAACTTCCTTAGCAATTGCTTTTGTATCTTATGGCCACTCAAGATACTTGCATTCAGGACGGCAAGGTGCCCATAGCACGCTCCTTGAACGACTCGGTTATCCGGCTGATGCAAAACTTCTGATTGTGCACGCTGACGATCTGGGAATGGCCCACTCCGTCAACGCAGCTACGATAAAGGCTTTCGAGAGTGGGTTGGTCAGCTCTGGAAGCATTATGGTTCCCTGTCCGTGGCTGCCTGAGATAGCGGCATACGCACGAAGCCACCCCGAGACCGACCTGGGATTGCACCTGACTCTAACCAGTGAATGGAATTCCTATCGTTGGGGGCCAGTGTCGCCGAAAGATCGCGTTTCTTCATTATTGGATAACACCGGGTATTTCTATCTGACAGAGAGCGAAGCGGCCTCCCACGCAAAGGCGATTGAAGTCGAATCCGAGATCCGAGCCCAGATAGACCGCGCTCGGGCGTTCGGCATAAAACCCACGCATCTCGATTCTCATATGGGCACGCTTTATCAAAACAAGACGCTGTTCGAGGTACTTCTCCGAGTAGGACGCGATAATCACTTGCCGGTTTTACTGCCCAAAGAGTTGCTTGCCTCGACAAATGCCCTCTCTTCTATACTCACTCAAAATGATATCGCCATTGATAGAATGATCACCATCGGACCTAATGTACCGGCTGACGGCTGGACCAAGTTTTATTCGGAAGCAATAAAGAGCATGCAGCCAGGCGTCACTGAGCTGATAGTCCACATTGCCCACGATGATGAAGAAATGCGTGGCGCAACAGCGGATCATCCGGACTGGGGCGCCGCGTGGCGGCAGCGCGACTTTCAGTTCTTCACCAGTGACACATTCCGCCGATTACTTCAGGAGAGTCATATCAAACTCGTAACCTGGCGCGAGATCGGAAGGGCGCAGTCCAGGTAACGATAGCACCCGCAGAGTTCAACTAATTATTGGTTTCTGATGGAACAAGGCGCTCTAAGGCATTCGATAATCGATCGGTCCTGAACCCAAATGGACCAGCATCACTCTTGAATGCAATGCGCCCGGCGCGGTCAATCACATAGAGTCTGTCAGGCCAGGCAGTATAAGCAATCTCGGTAGTATTATCGATCATATCCACAAGCGCCGGAAATTCGATCCCCAGGTTGACTGCACAGGTTCCAGCGAGATTAGTTCGTTCGTCGTAATGTTTTGGATTATCGAAGACTACATTTTCCTTCTCATTTACTTCCATCTGCCAGGCGTCACTCGAATGAGCCTCCTGAATATATATCAGAAAGAATTCTACTTGATCCTTATATTGATGATAGAGCTTGTTAAGCGCGGGGACCTCGCGCCGAAAGGGCGGTCAGGTATAGCTGCCAAAAACCAACACTGCCGGCTTTCTTCCTCTTAGCGCAGAGAGTTGTATGGTTGCCTTTCTGTCGTACTGCTCCAGAGAGAAATCTGGAGCCGGGTCACCTACTTTCAGTACACCTCCGCGAGCATACAGCCACATCGGCTTGAACGGAAAAACCAGAAAGACCAGATTAGGAGTTCGTGACATTATTCCACTGAACACTTCCGGCTTTTGGCACATAGCTGTGAAGAATCCTATGAGCGCAATAGAGTAAGCTAGAACAAAAACTAGAGCCGTTTTGAATAGTTTTCCCATAGCGTTAGTCCTTGGAATTGTGGCTGAAAAGATATCAAACGACGACTGCTTTTCAAAGCAGCAATTATTTGCAAAGCGAAAAAACTGGCGGCGCAAACTTCGAGTTTGAGGGCCGATAACAGAAACGCTTCTCCTGGGTATTGTTGCTTTGCGTGGGGGAAGAAACTGTACTAGGATGGGCCCGGTCTTGAAAGTCACTAATTCTGCTGATGCTCAGCAATATGCGCGTGACGAGGACCGATGGCGATGGACCTTTGGAGCTTCGATGCTTCAGATCAGTATGAGACACGAGACGCAAATATAACGATCGAGCACATCTGTATGGATTGCGACAGACCGAGCGAAAACCAGTGACAAAACGAATCTTACTTTCCTTGTTGGGCATCGCTCTAATCGACCTCCTATTATCTTCTGAGAGAGGGCAGGCGGACCGTACCAACTCTGCTCCCTCCATTGAAAGCGATCGCGCCAATCGCGCCAGACCGAGCGTGCTTTACCTTACTCATTCGGCTGGGTTTAAGCACGATGTATTGCCGCTATCTGAGCAAATACTAAAACAGATTGGTGAGCGATCGGGCGCATTCGAAGTGACTGCGACGCAAGACTGCTCGGCACTCAGTCGCGAAGGACTCAAGCCGTATGATGTAGTGGTCTTCTACACGACAGGGGAGCTTCCGATTTCGGACGCGCAAAAAAAGGCGTTCCTTGACTTCATTACAGCGGGCAAAGGATTCGTTGGCATTCACAGCGCAACCGATACCTTTTACAAGTGGCTGGAGTATGGCGAATTGATCGGCGGATATTTCGACCAGCATCCGTGGCATCAAGAGGTCACTGTCAACGTCGAAGACCAGCATCATCCTGCGACTCAACATCTCGGAAAATCATTCAAGATAACGGATGAGATTTACCAGTTCAAAGTTTTCTCCCGCGCGCGTGTCCATGTACTGTTGAGCCTCGACGCTAATTCGGTAGACCTAGACAAGCCGGCAGTGCATCGCACGGATAGAGATTTTGCCCTGGCGTGGTGGCGCAACTACGGCAAGGGACGCGTGTTCTATACTGCATTAGGTCACAGGCCCGAGGTGTGGCAGGATGAAAGATTCCAGCAGCACCTTCTCGGTGCCGTCCGCTGGGCAATGGGTTTGTGAACCTCAAAGAGTAACCGAATGGCCAAGCAAGAAATATATGATGCAATCATCGTAGGCTCGGGCGCCACTGGCGGCTGGGCTGCCAAAGAGCTAACTCAAAAGGGTCTTAGAGTAGCCGTGCTCGAAGCCGGACGCAAGCTGGACCCTCTCAAAGACTACACCGAACATACCTGGCCCTATGAGTTGAAGTTTCGCGGCTTCGGCGATCAGTCCGATATGCAGCGAACGCAGCCAATCCAGAGCAAGTGTTACGCATGCAATGAGTATGGCAGGCAATTCTTTGTGAACGATCTCGAGAATCCTTACACCACTTCGCCTGATAAACCGTTTTACTGGATTCGTTCGCGCCAGGTCGGGGGTCGTTCGATTCCCTGGGGACGGCAAACGTACAGGCTGTCTAACTATGACTTCAAAGCAGCCAGCCGCGATGGCTACGGCGACGACTGGCCCATCAGTTATGAAGAGCTTGCGCCCTACTACGATAAGGTCGAAGAGTTTATTGGCATCAGCGGCTCCTATGAGAATCTGCCGCAGCTTCCCGACAGCAAGTTTCTGCCGCCGATGAGCTTGACCTGCGGCGAGATGGTATTGAAGAAAGCCGTCTCAAAGCTGGGCGATCCGCACCGCCGGGTCATCATCGGTCGCTGCGCGATACTGACCAAGCCGATTCATCAGGGTACTCCTGACGCGCGAGCCGCCTGCCACTGGTGCGGTCATTGCGATCGCGGATGCACCACCAAGTCTTATTACAGCAGTCCCGCGTCTACGCTTCCTGCAGCCGCCCGCACCGGACGAATGACACTGGTCCCACATGCGGTCGTAAGCCACGTCATCGTGGACAAACAGACGGGCAAAGCGAAAGGCCTGCACTACGTTGATGCGCTAACCCGCAACCATCGTGAAATTCTTGGCAAGATCGTCGTGCTCTGCGCCGGAACGCTTGAATCAACGCGCATCATGCTCAATTCAACTTCTTCGCTTTATCCGAACGGCATGGCTAATAGCTCAGATGTGCTTGGGCATTACCTGATGGATCACGTCGGTGGCGGCGGAGCAAGCGGCAGCCTGCCTATGCTTGACGCGAAACGCCTCGAACAAGACGGGCGCGCGAATGGAATTTACATAGCTCGCTTTCGCAATCTTACAACAAAGCACGGGCGATTCCTTCGCGGCTACGGTTTTCAAGGAGGAGCCGGACAACCGCTTTGGGAACATGCGAAGGGAATCGCTGGATTCGGCTCGGAACTGAAGCAGGCAGTACGGGAGTATCATCCCTGGGGTATCGGGCTTGGTGGATTCGGCGAGTGCCTTGCCCGTCGTGAGAATCATGTCCGTCTCAACAAGGATGTGGTAGACGCTTGGGGTATACCTGTGCTTCACATCGAGGTGGCCTTTGGCGATAACGAGCGCGAGATGGTCCGCGACATGGGAGAAACAGCCGCAGAGATGCTGAACGCTGCCGGCGCGAGAGATATCCGGGTAAGCTACGGGCCAACGTCTACTCCCGGCATCCTAATTCACGAAGTAGGCACTGCCCGCATGGGAAATGATCCGAAAAAAACCGTGCTAAACAAATTCAATCAAGCTCACGATGTGCACAATCTTTTCGTGACTGATGGCGCCTGTTATGTATCGAGCGGGAATCAGAATCCGACTCTCACGATGATGGCGCTAACTGCTCGCGCCTGTGACTACATCTCTGAAGAATATCGCGCGGGGAGGTTGTGACTAGCGCAAGCAGAAGTACACAGATTCGAGTTGCCCAAAAGAGGAGAAGGGCCTATGCGAAATCGGACGGTGGCCTTCTCGGCCGGGCTTGCGATCCTGCTTTCTTCGCCGGGTTCAATAGCTCAAGAAACCGCTAAAAGAAGAATAGCTACTGTCGAGGATGGCACGGCGACCAGGATTGAACCCCTTCGCGTCATCAATGGAGAGATGCGCGGGCGCACCGTCTCAGGGCAGTTTAATCAGCGTGCTCGGCTGACGAATTTTACTCTCACATTCACAAAGGCTCAGCTAGTGAACGGTCGCCTGGAACTCAGGGGCGATCTCGCTTTAGACGGCGACGGTGCCAGGCTCATCGGCCAGGTCATTGCGACAATCGCTGGCGCTATCGCAGCAGCGGTAAATCCCTGGCCCCACGCTGGCGAAGAGCCCCGCAAAGACGAAAAGAAACCTAAGGAAGAAGCGAAGAAGGTCGAGGAACAACAACAAGGGCGCGACGCAAAAAACCCAGAAGCCACAAGCCAGCTCGGCCAGTTAGCGCAGTCGACGCAAGACACCGCGCGCAAGACGCCGTCTGCTCCCGGTGAAAAGACTGAACAAACTCAAACTCTTTACGCGCAGTCCGAAACGGTCAACGGTTGCGGCGTTATGTTCCTGAAGTTGACGCTGCCGCGGCGATTGCGAGCGAGCGTGGGGGCGATCGCAGAGCCGCTTCAACTTGGCGTGGTTCTCAAGTCGTTTGATAATGAACGCGGCGAAGAGATTGTCAAACAGGTATGCCTGGTCCTGCAAAACTCTGACAGCCGCAGTCAATTTTTAACCCTCGATCGGCTTAATCATCTCTTGGTGTCATCAAAGTAGATTCTTCAATCAAGGACATAACGTTGAGAGTGTCAGACAACGACTCAACACGCCGACAATTCTTGAGGGGTGTCGGATCCGGAGCGATGGGACTCACTCTCTCAGGAACTTTCCATGCTCGTTCCTACGGCGGCGAGAGACTTCAGGACTTGCTTGTTTATGTCGGCACCTACACGACAGGCAAAAGTGCAGGAATCTATCTCTATCGGATGAATGTCTCATCAGGTGAGTTGACGCACGTCACCACGACCAGAGGAGTTGTGAATCCTTCTTTTCTGACTCTCGACCCGACGAGACACTATCTGTATGCGGTGAACGAGGTAACGGAGTTTGCCGGCAAACCAGGTGGGGCTGTCAGTGCATTTGCGATCAATCGGAGGACCGGCGCATTGCATTTCCTGAATCAGCAATCCTCGCTCGGCGGCGCGCCTTGCTACGTGACGGTAGATCGCACAGGCCGGTTCCTTCTAGTTGCTAACTATACCGGAGGAAATGTTTCCGTCATTTCAATTAAGCCCGATGGAGCATTGGGGGGCGCGACGGATGTCGATCAGCATCACGGGTCCGGCGTAAACCCGGATCGTCAGGAAGGGCCCCATGCGCATTCGATTGTGATGGATCAGACTAATCGCTACGCATACTCGTGTGACCTTGGAACGGATAAGATAATGATCTACCGCTTTGATTCGAAGAAAGGAAAGCTGACTGCAAACCAACAGCCATGGGTGCAAGTTAAGCCGGGGGCCGGACCTCGCCACTTTACCTTTCATCCCAGCGGCAGGTACGGCTACGTGATGAATGAGTTGGACGCAACGGTGACGGCGTTCATATGCGATAGCTCTAAGGGAACATTGAAAGAGATGCAGACTGTGCACACCCTTCCTGAAGGATTCTCGGAGATGAATGCGACGGCGGATATTCATGTTTCTCCGCACGGCAAGTTTCTCTATGGTTCGAATAGAGGGCATAACAGCATCGTCGTATTCGAGATTGATGAGAAAACGGGCAAACTGAGATTCATTCAACACGCAGCGACCGAGGGAAGAACGCCCAGAAATTTCGCGATTGATCCGACGGGCACGTTCCTGCTCGCGGCCAATCAAGACTCAGATACAATTGTCACTTTCCGGATTGATCAGGTGACGGGAAGACTGAAGCCCACGGGCTATGTCACCGGGGTGCCATCGCCCGTCTGTTTGAAACTGACTCAGCCCCTGTTGGGTAGTGTCCTAAAGGTGAGTTGCCGCCTTCCCGCTTCGTAATTCTAAAAATGATATACTGCGATACTCGATTAGGCGACAAGCCGCGATATTTTCTTGGGCTTCCGAAGGACGTTGGTATGCGTATACCCGACGATCTGAAAGAGTGCGTGGTCTTTCTTTGCGTGAAGTCAGGAAACCGTTTTAGCTATCGGGGCACGGCCTTTTTCGTTATCGTACCTTCCGAGACCGATAGCAGCACGTTTTATATATATCTAGTGACGGCCAAGCATTGCGTAGAGCGAGCAAAGCAACATGGCAGTCTCTTCGTCCGGCTCAACACCAAGGCTGGCGGTTTTGAGGTCATAGAGATAACAGAGGCATGGTATTTTTCAGAGAATGAGGGTGTCGATCTAGCCGTCCTCGAAGCCGGATTTTCCTATCACGATTTCCAGTATAAAGTGATCCCTTCGGACTGGTTTGTCACGGACACCATTGCGGAGGATTACGGAATTGGAATCGGTGATGATCTTTATCTTTGTGGTCTGTTTACTTCACGTCATGGCTCTAAGCGTAATATCCCCATAGTTCGAGGGGGCATCATCGCATCGATGCCAGAAGAGCTTTTAATAGATTTCGATACGGGATATGAATTCAATGCGTACCTAGCAGAGGTGCGCTCTATCGGTGGTTTAAGCGGTTCGCCGGTCTTCGTTTTCCTAAATCGAGGGCCAGTCAATGGGCCGCTCAGATTCGAACAGAAATTCTTTTTGCTTGGCGTTGTGCGCGGCCATTGGGATACGAAACGCGGTGATGCGGCTTTAGATTTTGCGGGCGACGATCTTTCAGCGGTCAATAAAGGTATCGCTACCATAACGCCAAGTCAGGAGTTATCAAGCATTCTGTATTCAGATGCATTAGTGAAACTACGGCGGGCCAATGACCTAGAGCGGTTAAGAGAAAACGCAGAAACCTTAGACTGAGAGAAGTGGCCGCCGTGTCCGAATGTGATTCGTAAACCCGGCTTCTTATTCAACCCTCAGTCAGTTTTAATCTTTTGGAAAAAATGAGAGGGAAACGTAGCCGGTCACACCCACTGGGTATGGCTAGTGCCGTCTACGTACCCTCTCAAAGCGCTACAGGGGAATTTGTCGTTTGTCTGAGATGAGCAAATCGGTTAATCTTTCGACGTTTGTAGACAGAACTGGATTGCGCACGTCCCGGCAAGGCTTAACGCAACCCAGTCCTGAGACGACATCGGCGCTTTGCCGATGGCCCGTTTATTGTGGTGTCAATTACGGGCGCTCGCATTATGTATCTAAGCGGGTGCGCTCGTCAACCGGTTGTCAAGCGCAACGTGACTATAAATCCGAAAGATTGGATTACCCTTACCACAGCGGCTAAGATGCGTGGCGTAACGCGACAGGCTATAAGCCGTCTTGTTCAACGCGGCAATCTAAGCGTGGTTGAGATTGACGGACAGAGATTCGTCAAGCGTTCTGAGGTTGCGAAGTATAAGCCGGGGATAGGTGGAAGGCCGAAGCGAGCCGCGAAAAAGACTACTTAAGACTACTTAAGAGGGGCTGTGGCGTATGATGGCCACGGTGGAAACGGAGACTCTTTAACCTGCTTGTAATAGTCAGCTGGACCTTTTGTGCAGTCTATCATTTCGTCTAGGTAGTGAGGTCGAACCTTCAATTGGGTCGCGATCTTTTTCCACAGAACCGGCCCGATATCTTCTCTCCCGTGAGAGAAGTGGGTACGAATCACAGGCAGACCCTCAAGTTTCAGTTCTACCCAGCGATGATCGTCTCCACGATCGGCGCATCTTGAGAACTGAAACTTTCTTAACAGTGAGGCTTCAACGTCGCGGTTACGTCGGGACATATCTCACGTCGGATTTAGATTAAGGGATGGATATAACTCCGTAGATGCTCAAACAAAGCTACACTTGGTTCGTCCTTGTCGGTAGATAGATGACGGTAATATTCTGCGAGCACCTTATAATAATCGTGTACTGACTCTGCAATGCTATCGCCTATGCCGTACATACTAAAAACTTCGTCGCTCGCAATATAGGAGCGATCATTATCTCTTTCAATTGTCAGTGTGAGAGGTTCGGTAAACTCCCAATTGGGCATCATGCCAGTACCCAGGAGCACAATTCGGCAAGGGACAAATATCCCTTCCGGCTCTGAGCTTGTAGAGGGTCGAACTATTACCGATCTCGAACTAGCTTGGGTTTTGTATTGGTGCATAAAGTTATGACCGGCTTTAACTCTGGCCTTCCTGTTTGGCGACCACTCTCTCCAAGGTCTGCTGTAATACTTGTATGAACTTCGGTATTCGCTCAGTCGAAACTATTACGCGAGCTATACATTCGGCTCGGACGGATGACATCATTTCTAACTTTTCCAATTCCTGAGGACTGCCAAGGATAATCGGCGGTAAGAGTTCAAAGAAAGATAAGATAAACTCCTGCTCAGAGTGCTGAACCACCATGTTTGTGGCATACCTACTAACCGTTCCTTCGGGTATATGCCATTCTATTGAAACCTGTTTTTCACTAGCCGGGTCTTGCTCGTTCATGGCCACCTATTACCTTAAGATAATGATACGCTTCTGCCATTAGGCAAAAAAGCCGGAAAGACCCTTAAAGTCTATCCGGCTCTTATGTTCTTGTATAGCGTTTACTTTATAAATCGTGGACTGCAATTATATGGAGAGGGTCAAAAAACTGTCAAGGAGAAAAGCGGCGTCCGAAGCTAACCCTGTGATAGTAATAGCCCTTTTCAATTTGTGATTTTCGATTATCTTACCAGTGTTTTCGCTCTATTTTTAGGAGTTGAGCAGTTCGCGCAAGCTCCAAACATGATTCGTGATTCCGGCTTCCATCGCCGGGGTGACTCTCAAAGTTTGATGAACGCGACAGAAGTTGTAGTACATAAGATAGACCGCCATCGTCGCATTGTGATTCACCCAAGACTTTGAAAACGCATTGGTGAGTCTTGTCATTCTGCGATTCGCCATACGGATTGAAAGATTATGCCGCTCGATATGCGAAGTAGAAACCTTCTCCATATCGGGGTTGCCGTAGATCGGAACCTTCTTTGCGCCCGTGCATTCGGCTGGCGAGTAACGCGCCTCTCCTTCTCGCGTGTTGGTGTAGAGCTTGACTAACTGCGCGAAGTCAACGTGCTGCGCTCCGAGGCTCATAACAACAGCGTGTTGATAAGGTCTGAAACCATCGGTCGTTATCTGAAAGCTGCCAGTGGTCGCATGCGCCAGCTTCTCGGTAAAAGCGATTGTATCGGCTTCTGTGCGTCGCCCAAGATGATAAGCAAGAATCAGCTTTGTGTTGCGCTCAATCGCCGTGAACGTCCAAGCATCGCCTAGCGTATTGTCCTCGATGCCTTTGCGCGCTTTGGTTCGTTCTTTCATTCCGACGTAACCCCAAACTTCATCGCACTGGACTTCTTTGACTAATAAATCTTTGATGCGATCTTCCATTAGCTTCTCGCATCGCTCGCCAGCGACTTGCAGAACGCTCAAGATCGTATCGCGATGAACGCCCGTAAATCTTTCGATGGTGCGGATTGAATTACCTTCAACCAACAACCGGAGACAGTCAATCGCTTTGTTTTCGTCTAACGTCATTCGGCCAAAGAGTCTTTCGACCGGCTGAATGAACGTAATACCGCAAGACAGGCAGCGAAAGCGCTGATTACCTTTGCGATCTTTCCCGAACTTCTTTGTTTGTCCTTGGCAGCTTTGGCAGTTCATTTTGTTGTCTCCTTGAGCAACACAAGATTAGCATAGACGCCTAAGCATTGTCACCAGAATTGTGTTGCTCGGAGGGGTTTTCTTTGAAAGAAATCGAGCGATTGATTCCGTTAGAACTCCGGCTTGAAATCAGTAAGCGTGTTTCCAACCTGCGTTTTGATCTCCTCAAGTGTGTCTATGACGGGCAAGCCATTATCAAAGGCTATGAAAAAGGTAATGTGGATATTCATGTACATTTCTCGACCGCCAGAATTGACACGGAGGTTCAGAAACAATCCGTTCCAAGCATCTTGCGGGTCTGCGGGCTTTGCCGTTTCCGTGGTGCTCATTCTAGTCTCGTGGGTGCTGACAACGAGATGCCTATGCTTATCTGGATTGGAATAGGTTCTGAGCCATTTCGTCCAATCGACTCCGTTGTACGGTTGCAACCGCTCGATAGATGCCACATGGCTATCATTGACGAACTTGAGGTAGGACTTACGCCGTCCCCTAAAACCATTTTGCGAGTCCTCTATCGGGAACTGGGTGCCGTTTTGCTCGCTGCCGGAATCAAGAATGGCGAGTTGGTAGACCAGGTAGTCCAGACAGCCCCTAAGGTTGTACAGGATTTCACCGATGAGCAGCGACATTTCGGCAGGGATTGGGAATTCAGGACGGTTGAACTTCAAAACACTCATGCTCTCGCCAGCGGGAATGAACTGGCCAAACTTCGCATCTACGCTAAGGGATTTGATAGCGGCCTGCAACTCCTTGTTGACGACAGCGGCATTAAGGGTCATCAGCTCCGTAAGACGTTTTTCTGCCCAGCCAAGCCGGATGTAAGCGCCATCAAGAGGATGCATGATTCATTACTTTACGGCGGTTAAATCGTTTTGATATAGTCCGGTTGCGCCCGTAGCTCAATGGATAGAGCAACTGTCTACCTAACGGTTGGTTGCGGGTTCGAGTCCCGTCGGGCGCACGCCAACCCTGCTTTTATCACTAAATCATCACTCTTGACAAATTTAGTATTGGGGCAAAGAATGTACGTAGGTAGACAGTTGTTTCGGTCTGTTGAGGTATTAGGGACGGAAACACGCAATACGGGGGCTGGTCGCTGGAGGGAGGTGCTAAACCTTTTTCCGATCAGCCCTCTTTGCTTTATCTTTATCTATTGCGGCCCATCTCGCCTTCGCTGCTTTCTTAGCGATCTGGCGACGCTTGGCAGGTGAGAGATTAGCAGCGCGAGCCTTGCCACCCTTGGAACCTCCGAGCTTCCCAAGGGCTTGCGCGTGCGGATTCTTTGCAGGCTTATCCTCGAATGCGGAATCAGCTACCATTACAGAGTCAGCCGCTTCGGGGTCATACTTGTTGACGATATGATCGAAAACCTTCTTTGCGAAGATCGTTGGGTCAGTGCTTGGGCGTTTAGGCATACCCCGATTCTAGCACGGCCCAGGTGCACGGTGAAAAAAGTTTGGATTCGAGCAACACAGCTTTAGGACACTACCCCCTGTTGTAACAGATCTACCAGGAGGGCAGGGTATGGTAGGCTCAAGCTCAAGCTCGGAGAAGTTGCTGACGGTGAAACTGGAAATCATTGGGAGATGATTTTGATCAAAGGACAATACAATGAATCGTAGACTATTCCTGAATCATGCATTCGCCGGAACGTTGGGTAGTCTGTGCCTGACGAAATCAAACCTGATGGCTTCAATAGCAAAGAAAAGAAAGCTGTCAAAGATCGGACTTCAACTTTATACCGTGAGGAGAGAGTTGGAGAAAGATTTTGAAGGCACGCTTGCCAAGGTGGCGGCGTTAGGTTTCAGCGAAGTCGAGTTCGCAGGTTATTTCAACCACACGCCACAGCTGGTCAAGTCCGTTTTGGCAAAGAACAGTCTCGCCAGCCCGTCTGTTCACGTTCTGGCTGCGGTGCTTCGCAACAATTTGCAGGAGACGATTGACGCGGCAAAGACCATCGGGCAGCAGTATGTCGTATGCGCTTATCTGCTCCCCGAAGAACGCAAGTCGCTCGATGATTACAAGCGATTGGTTGAACTGTTCAACGATGCCGGAAGAAGATTGAAGGAAGCCGGACTCCAATTCTGCTATCACAACCATGACTTCGAGTTCACGCCGATTGACGACAAGATCCCATATGACATGATACTTGCGGGAACAGACCCGAGGACGGTGAAAATGGAGTTGGACCTCTACTGGATAACGAAAGCGGGGCAGAGTCCCTTGAAATATTTTTCAGCACATCCGGGAAGATTCCCGCTCGTTCACGTTAAGGACATGGATGCGACGCCAAAACGATTCTTCACCGAAGTCGGGCGCGGCACGATAAATTTCAAAGAGATTTTCGCCGACTCTGATAAAGCTGGCATCAAGCATTACTTTGTGGAACAAGATGAAACGCCCGGCTCCCCGTTTGCGAGCATCAAGTTGAGCATAGATTATTTGAAGCAGCTCGAGTTTTAGACATCAGTCGAGTTCATCGACGTCCATTCTTTGCGGAGAGACAGTCGTGACATCCGGGTTCCCCGGCCAGAAACCACTCACCACTACATTCAACAGCATCGGTCATTGATGTATTTATACATTTGTTTCATCCCAATGTGCAGTGTACTTCACCCGCCTAACTATATGCTTATCTGTTGTCCGTATTGCTGACAAAGGCCACCTTCCTACTGTCGGGCGACCAGGAGGGCACGTTGATCGTGCCCTGCCCGCCATAAACGTAGGCGATCACTCTGGGCCTATCTGCTTCGATAGACATCAATCGGAGATAGACCTGTTTGTAGAAGGGGTGATCGCTCGGGGAAACTTCCTTAGAGAAGGACAAGAATACGATCCATCTACCATTGGGAGAAATGTGAGGGAACCAGTTATTGTATTCGTCACTGGTCATCTGTTGCTGGTCGCTCCCGTCCGGCTTCATTCGCCAGATTTGCATGGTTCCGCCTCGGGCTGAGTTGAAGTAGATATATTTACCGTCAGGGCTATACTCCGGGCCATCGTCCAACCCTTTGGCAGTTGTAAGCCGGATCTCTTCGCCGCCCTCTGCAGATATCTTATAGAGGTCAAACTCTCCATTTCTTTCTCCGGTGTAGATCAGGAATTTACCGTCGGGCGACCACCCATGCAGATAGGAGGGCCCTTTTGAAGTAACCCTCTTCGGCGTGCCTCCCCGGACAGGAAGTGTATAGATGATCGACTTATTCTGATCTTCCTTACTGTGATTGCTGATGCCTATCATTTTCCCACCAAAAGATAGGACGTGGTCATTGTTGTTACTGGTGGCAAAGCCCGTATCTATGACCACAGGCATTTTTTTCGCCAGGTCGAAACGATATAGCCGGCCTCTGCTGTTGTAGATTAACGCTTTGCCATCCGGTGTCCAGTTGGGTGCCTGTATGGATTCGGGCGAGTGGTAGATTATCTCTCGGTTTCCTGACTCGATATCCAATATCTCCAGGTTACTTCCGATGTAGTCTTCATAAGGGACGAAATCCTTCCTGGCAGGCACGGTAATCTGCACGTCACTAAAAACAGCCTTCTCGATTACGTCCTTGCTATGTGAGCAGACATATAGGCCGGCGTAAACTTCGTCGCCCAGCGTCAGATCCGATACCTGCTGCTTGACAAAGGCATCTCCAAAGCGTGCCACCGACATGGTGTAGGTATCGCCGTTTCTCTCCAACTGAATTACGTCCGCTCCTTTGAGGGACGATTTCACCTCCTCGGTAATCCCGGATTTGCTTCGCCTGAACTGTAGAGATGTAAGGCCATCGCCATGCACCGCTGCATTGACATGCGCGGAGTCTGAATCAAGACTCGAGCGCACCATCCATCCGATCTTTCGATGTTGCTCCACGCCTTCGCCGACGAATTGAGCTCTGGTGGTCAGGATGAAATCGCCTCTCATGCGCTTCCATACGAAGTGGAATTCGTCGTGGTCAAACCACATATTAGCTCCGGAACCCTTGATGGTGTATTCCTGTTTTTTGGCGTCGTGGGTCGCAGAGCCGGGTTTATTAACCTTGCCGATGTCATCCTGGCTCTCAAAGATACCCAGGGATTCAGATTGGGAAAAAGATATCCAAGGTATACTAAGATTGATTATGGCGAGTATCACTACAATGCTGGAGGGTCTTTTTTTCATCGAATCATTCCCCAGGTGTTGCGCAGTTGCGTGTTCAGAAGAACCGCCACTGAGATACCAGGACACAAGGCTCAACCAAGGCTCTTTTTTGTGGATCTTCCTGTCTTAGTGTCTTCGTGGCGAGAAAGCACCCGTGACGCCGTCAAGTTATCCGCTTTTGAACATGGGCGTCGGGTTTCCGTGAGAATTAATCGCTTGACGCAGCGACGGTTCGAGGACATCCAACTAATCCACGCCGAACAGAATGTCCATAGTCAATTGATCGAGCCGTTCATACCCCAGGCCCTTCTCCGCGAGCGCCGCCCGATCGAAGACTTGCGCCAGGAGCGA